>JGI858J16261_1000088_pt1 | contig 11029 bp, 9 predicted proteins | sample TiedelARG03_113m_FD_16261 | JGI IMG/M metagenome (IMG submission 16261) | reverse complement strand
AGTCCGCCAGCCATTGATAGAGGTCCAGTGGGTCGGTAGTTCCCATCGGCGGCTGAGTGGTCAACGGAAGCACCTGACGCGCGCGGCTTCCGTCGTCACGCAAGATTACATTACGATGAAGATTGTAGCCTTTGGGTACCGAGGTCCATTCGAAGCCAATCAGAGCCGTAAATCGGCCCGGGTCATTGAAGTCATCTCCGGCCTTGATGATTCTTTCCCATACCTTGTTGTAGACCGGAGAGCCGGGAGAGTAGTCTTTGACGAGTTGTTCGGGAAGCTTCATCTGCGCGAAATGGGTGATCAGGTCGAACGCAGCCTCGCCTGCAGCTTCGCCACCCTTAGCAAAACCTTCTGCCCATTCCTTACCTTTCGGATCTGCCAGAATATTGGGCGCACCATTCTGGATGTCAGTCGCGACGCCCATCATGTCGGAATGGTCCGCGACGACAAGAAAGTCCAGCGGACGGCCCAGTTTAACGTTCTGCCCTGTCGACGACTTAATTTCTTCGCCGCGCGCAAAGCGGTAAGCATCCTCGGGACCAAGGATGTTGCCGAACAGACCGGCATCAAGCGACAGACCGGTGTGCAGGTGTGTATCACCCCAGTAGACCTGACTGGGGAAAGAGCGATGAGCATAGGGCGAGTAAGCCTTGCCGGGATAGAGCCCTTTGAGAACCTCGATGTCCGGGATTCCACCAAAATCCTGTGCCACTGCTATCCCTGGCAATGACAGTAACGCTACGGACAGAAATGACACTTTTAGCAAATCATTTTTGATACTCATTTTCTTTCCTCTATTCCATTTGGTTAAATTCAATTTTTTCTATTCAAAAACAATTTAGGGGCTTATATAGGCCAACTGTCTACCCAGCCATTGCAGATTCTATACAACCTGATTATTACGGGTTCGCTACGACCGTATAAACGACATTACCGCCCTGCATCGCCGGCTTGTACCAGTTGCCGTCACAGGTGAAATACGATGTATTGTTGACTGTTGTTGAGCTGCACCCGGCAGGCAGACTGGGCAGTGTGGACCCTATAGGCAAAGCAGTCTGCTGAACAACGGTAACCGGTTGTTGAACTACGGTAACCGGTTGACTGACAACGGCGGTAGTAGCATATGCTCCAGCAGTGACAGCGCTGGCCGCGTAGATAGAACGTCGAGTCGTCCGTCTTGCCACACCGGCGTAACTTACTGGTGTTAATGGACGACCGATGCGGGCTTCTGCTTCAGTAAAATAGGATTCTGGCAAATTAGTGGGGTTAATCACCAGCAAGGTCACACCGAAGGCCAGCAGACCGAACGTGCTCTTTGAAATAACTTTCATGTTTTTGCTCCCAGTTAATTTATAATTTCAATGGCCTCGGCGTCTGCCGGAGGCTGGAATTCAAACTGCTTGTCGGATAGCTCAGCATTTGACTTCCATTGGGTAAATGTCATGGTGAATTGAGGAGCCATTGGAGCGGCTCGATCTGTCACAACGTATTTACACAATACCGGATCACCTTCAGCTCGCACCCATAACTGCCAGTCCATGTCAGGGAGAATACCGGCGATGTGATGGCAGCTGTTACCATTGACATTGCTTTTCCCGATATAGACCACTTTGCTGGCCTTTCCTACCAGTAATTCGTAGGCACGGCCGCTGAACAATTCAGCACCGTCAGGAACAGCGCCGGTTTTCGCATAAATACTGGCAAGCGCCTCGCCAAAAGTGCCGGGTGCCGGTGCCTGGGCATAGACATTGACGTCCTCATCGAGAAGGGTGAAGATGCCGTTATTTAGATAGGCACGGGTGTTTTTATAGTCCGAATGGTTCGTCACAGATAACAGTGCGGGGCGTTTGATAAGGATTTTTAATGTCCCGCCGAACTGCAGCTTGTGGGCATCGCCGTAGACCTCCTCTTCTGTGACATCCGCCTCAATCTCAACAGACTTCTGCGTAGACATGAAGGTCTGAACATTGTTAAGGATTTTATCGGCCTCAGCTTGCACATTCGACTGGCTAAAAGCCAGCGGTGTAAACAACACGAATACCGCAGTTGTTATAGAATAAATTAACTTATGCATGAAAACTCCTATATTAAGCAGTGCTGGTGATATTCTATACAGTATCACCGAATTTTCTGATCATTTAAACTAGTTTCGACCAGGCTGTAGACCCGACATATGGCTGCAGAGTAAAAACTAATTTTTATTTGGTCAGCGAACGTAGGTTTTTACTCTGATCCCAAATATTTAACGCTCGTAAATTAGCAAATAGTAGTTCCTGAATGTTCATGATGTTATTTGGGAAACAGGAAATTAACCAATATCTGTGAGTACCAGTTATTAGCAAGTCGTGGTGTCTCGACGTTGTAGTAGGCGCCGACATCAATGGCGATAGCCTTGCCATTAAGCTTTAGGATTCTACCTATCCCGCCCCCAACAGGGACTGTCCAGCGGTTTTCTTTCTCTACTTCCCAATTGGCAGTTATTAGCGGTGCAGAGGTGAGATACCATCTATTCTTTAATTTGTAATTTACTGTGAACTGAGCTGAAAAAACGTTTACATCACCTGCATCAGTATCGCCTGCGAATGACCAGATGTTCTGGGCAATCGCACCCCATATCCAGTTCCCCTGTGCTGAGAAAACGACAACAGCGGGTCCTGCGGACCATTTGTTTGAGCCGAACCTTTCCTTGGTATGAGTAGGAATGACAAGTGATCCTCCCAGACCCCAGGCTACTTTCCCTGACTTGGCCGGTGTCATAAAGCCCTGGTAGGTAGTATCCGCTATACCGTAAACACTGCCTAAACCAAACGACCCCGGATTGCCCATGCCCGAGGTAAATTCTCCATCTACTACCTCATCCTGTCCTTCACTGTAGGCGATGGGTAAGGTTATTCGATTAATCAAGTTCCAGTTACCCAGGCTCACTGGGAAAATGGGTTTTACATTCAATATATTGATTGTAGATTTATCTGGCCCTACGTTGAAAAGTGTGTTGTTCTCGAACGGTACACTAATGACTGTGCTGAGAGGATTCATCGCTTCTTCGGCAATGCCCGCTTTTGGCTCTGCATAAACAGATTCTGCGATGAAGCAGAATGGAAGAATTACCAATAGAACTCGATGATTTCTTAGCATTCTGATACCTGACATATAGAAATATATGTCCAACGTGTGATCTCGCTGGTATCACTCTCTAAAGAAAACTGAAATCTGTTTCGGGTTTTGATTCTATTCTCCAACAATTGAATTACTCATCAAGATCATATCAACTCTAAGATAATAACAGTTAGGTAAATTCTAATCGCCTGTGTGGGTAGCGGACATTTAGCATATATGCACAACAACGGACAGTTGGAAGTTTGCCTGCCTGATTATGCTGCTTTTGCGGCAAACGCATCATCGATATTTAGTCTAGAAATTCGATATCGTTCAGCACAAAACGGAAATTAATTTTTGAGCTAAATATTTAAGTAACTATCAATTCTTCTTGTTCCTTTCCTCGATGGCATCTTCCATTTTTTTCCTGGAATCTTCGATAGTTTCACCGGCGTCTTTCACTGCTTGATCTGCGGCCTTGCCAGCACTTTCCATTGGACCTTCTTTCTCACACCCGACTGCAAGCGTGCTCAACAACATGATCAAAACCAATTGTTTCATCTTCGACATTTTGTACACCTCAATTCCTGATAGGTTTTGATTTGATTTAGAGCGCCAAACAGAACACGCCCGGAAGACCTGATCTTATTGTTCTCAATCTCATCATAAATCCGTATTTTATGTTTAATATACGGAAGAAAATTAGCTGCTAATAATAACTAGCGCCGATCTTGTCGATCATCAATGCGCTCATCTGCACGGTCAACTGTATCTCCTCGCTTATCCTGCCTGTTATCTGAACGGCAATCAGGCCCATCACCTGTACAGTCGCGGCGATCTTCACGATGATCCTGTTTATCATCAACTCTATCGCCGGCATTATCCCGGTGATCCGTCCTTCTATCGACACGGTCAACAACACCTACTGCAACCACTATAGGTGCTTCCAGTTGCTGATTTGAGTCTTGGGTGAAGCTTTGAAATGACGAATTGCTGGCCAGGACATTCTGGCTAAAAGCGAGTGATGTTATGCATAGAAAAAATGCAGGTGTAATTGTTTTAATCATTTTGTGATACCTCTATATAGACTTGTATATTGACTTGGGAAATAGTTTTATTAACTTGTAACATCCCGGAAAACCACCGTATGCAGTTTCTGCAACGTTTGGGGTCAGAGTAAAAACTAATGGTTTTGGGCAGCGAGCGTGCGTTGTTACGCTGACCCCAAATATTATAAATATTAGGGCCAGCCCTCGGGGGCTCCGAAAAGCCCTTTCAGCAGTTCACAACTCACGACGCCCTTCGTCAGCTTTATTTCTCACCACAGGAGCAAGGCGCTTCACTACTGGCATACTTGACCAGCTCAATCTCGCCCGGCCGCCATGTCTGATCAAACCAGGACTCAAGTGGACCGTAAAGGCGGAAAATCGTGTTCCATCCCTTGCCGGGTATAGTCTGNACCCAGTTGTTCTCTTTTCCTTCCGGCGCTGCAGGAGCGAAGTAGATATCAAAAGAGCCATCTTCATTCTGCACGACGCCCTTGTCGTTGCTCCCGATTGCCGGGAACTGCGCGTCGGTCTGCAGCATCGAGCGGGTCTGGTTGTCATACAGTGTGAACGACCAGAAGTCCTTGGCAGGAACGTTCGCAGGCACATTAACTTTGTAGGTCTTTGCTCCGTCGAGCGGGTTACCATTGGAGTCGAGATAGGTGAAGGCGTATTGAGAGCCCTTGCCGACCTTCTTCAGAGCCATCGCAGGTGTAATGCCGGTCGCGTAGAAATGAAATGCGGCGCGAATGTCATGCACTGTCACGCCATCCAGTTCCCAGGTGTATGCGCCACCCGGAAAGGCTGTCAGCCAGTAGCTTTCACCGGGATACCAGTAAAACCTTTCGTCACGCGGTTTCGAGATGACTGTCTTGACGGTGACCGAGCCCGCGTTTGCGGCTGCTTTGAGGATCGCCCTCATGCGCTCATCAGGCTCAAAGGCCTGCCCCTTCACGATACCGATCGCTGCAAGGTGTCCAAGGAGTTCGGGGCTCTCGCCCATCAGCGGTTCAGCCTGTACGACGTCGTTGATCTCATTAAAGATATGCTCATCCATACGATGGATTGTGTTTAAAAACTTCCCTGATGCGTTGATAAACGACATCTTCGGCGGGTTGTCTTTCTTGGACAGCGGATAGATGCGGAACTTTTCCCGGGTGTTGTTCACCGCATCTGCAGTTGACCCGTCTTTCTGGTAGCCGCGCCAGATCACCCAGTTGCCAAAAGTGTTTGTCCGCGCTACATGATAGCCTTCGGGAACGTCGCCCTCGTAACCAGGAGGAAGAACCAGGAACTTTCCACCCTTGCCTTCGTCCGGCCCGAGGTTGCCGAAGTCGATGACGTACTTGAACCAGTGATCGTTGATGAATCCAAGCACGTTGGGCGGTGTTTCGATGACCATCGGCTCATCGCCCATCTGCAGCCACGAAAACATGTAGACGCTCGTAGTGTTCGCGGTCAGGAAAAGAGCTTTGGAATCCATCAGCCCTTCGAACAGAACCGCAGTCTCGTTCGCCGGACCGAACTCAAGTATGCCTTTGCGGATGGCATCCATGGACGCGATTTTGGTACCGTCCAGGAAAGTCTGGTAAGCATGGGTGAAGTCGAGCAGGTTGTATACTTTTTGCGCTGATTCTATATCTGGTACGCCGTCAAAGAAATTCAACTGCCCCACGCGGGTCTGAATGTTGTCCGGCGTCGTCAGGCCATCGGGAATCTCCGTAGCCATCTTCATCTTCGGCGACTCTGCCGCCCAACCCAAATTCGCCGCCAACACCATCGTGGCAGCCGCTGCTATCATCATTTTCTTCATTATAGTTCTCCTTTTTTCTGTGTTCTGGTTCCTGATCTTCCTTCACCGCCTGGAATGGGCATGGGTGATACAGACGGTCGAGGATTGATTGTTCATATCCATGGCAGATGCGCCAAAACTCACGAAGATCCCGAGGCCGATGGCAGTGCAGTGAAATTCCTGGAGAGTGTCTCCATACTCTGGATGCCTCATGGTCGCTTCTGTTGTATTAACCATATTCTGACGAGTAACACCCGCAGCTTAAAACACATCCACATACCCAATCAACTAATATATACTCATAACATATATGAATAGAATCGATCATTTAGACCTCGACGGTAAATCGCTAACAACGTTTTTAACCGTCCTGGAAGAGATGTCTGTCTCCAGGGCAGCAGAAAGACTGGGGGTTACTCAGTCTGCAGTCAGCCATACACTCGACAAGTTACGGCTGATATTCGATGACCCGTTGTTTGTTCGTGCAGGGCGAGGGATAGAATCAACAGCCAGGGCACGCGAACTTGGCGCTTCGGTTGAGTCTGTTCTAGATGATCTTAAATCGCTCACTGACCTTCGGGAATTCGACCCGCTGGTGGAGCAAATGGAATTTACCATCGCTGCCAACGATTTTCCGATCCAACTTATTTTTCCGACGTTGCTTAAAGAGCTGTCTGAACAAGGCATAGATCCCAGGATTCGTTTTATTCCCGCTGGGATACCCACTGCCACTCTATTACGTACATCGCGCTACCGAATGCTAATTACCCCTACACCGCCAGATGATCCGGATTTAGAAAAGGTGAGCCTGCTACAGGCGAAAATGGTGGTGTTTTATGATTCGACGATCAGAAAGCCGCCAACATCATGGAAACAGTTTGCGGTAAGCAGGTATGTAGAAGTCAGGTTCAGCGATACCGAATCAGCCCTTATGGCTGTGCCATCCATCGATGCATCCAAAATGATTCCACCCACAATCTCGGTGCCGAATTTTAGTTTGATAGCCCCAATGATAAAGGGAACAGATCGCATTGCCACGCAACCTGCATTTATGAAACTGGGGTTGTTGAAAAGTCTTGATTCGGCCCGACTGCCATTTAAAACTGACACACTGGATCTCTTTCTGATCTGGCATCGTCGTGAGCATGATGACCCAGCTCACCGATGGTTTCGGCAGAAAATAATAGAGACAGTCAATTCTATTACCAGGAATTAACGCATGGAACCGGCGATCCAAAGCCAGCCCTGACATTCTCCCTGCCACGGGGGGGTAACATAGCGGTTTCTCTATCTATAAGATTCATAATTATAGATACCTTTAATATGCAATAATTATCTACTGATCTCTGCTTCCCCTCACGGTGAGGAGTAGATATATATAAAGGGTACTGCCCCTTTTAATCTTCAAGGTACAATAACGCTCGGCTCGACAGGCACCCGCCTCTTGTCATTGACGACAGATATAGTGTATTAGACAACTTGCAGCAGCATATTTCGAAATCCGCAGCTAATACCAGAAATGCAAAATCCAGGAGGATAGCAACAAGATGACAACTAACTCATGGCAGCCCGGTGCGCAGGAACCTGACATACGCAACGTTGAAATGGCTGCAGTCGGGAGCTGGTTGATGGCCGGATGGCACGATTTTCGTGCAGCACCTGTGTGTAGCCTGGTGTATGGCCTGCTGTTCACGACAGTGATATTCACCATCCTTCTGCTATCGCGTGACCACCCCGGGTTTTCGCTGGCTTTCTTTTCCGGCCTGCTATTGCTTGGACCATTCCTGGCCGCAGGAACCTACGTCGCGTCGCGGCAAATGGAAGCCGGCGAAAAGGTTTCTATCAGTACTGCGCTGCCCCTGCTGTTGCAACGGGCCGGTGGCCTTGCGTTTATTGCACTGTTATTACTGTTACTACAGGCGGCATGGATAAGACTTACCGCACTGATGATTGCAATCTGGTCCAGCACACAGGAACTCACCATCGCCAGCCTGCGCGAGCTCCTGGACAGTTTTCCAGACGGTTATCTGCTGATTATTAATTTCATCGCGATAGGGTTTGTCTTTGCCTCGCTGGTATTCGTATTCACCGCAGTCGCCATTCCGTTAGTCGTCGATCGTGGCACACCCCCTGTCACCGCGATGCTGATCAGCGCCAAAGCGGTATGGGCCAATCGTGACACCATGATGCTATGGGCAGCCTGCATTGTGCTGCTGACCCTGATCGGCATGGTCACCGCGTTCATCGCTATGATCGTGATATTCCCGGTGCTGGGATATGCCACATGGCACAGTTACCGCGGGCTGCTGGACTGACTTCGTTAGAGCAGCCATTCATCGACCGCTAGCTGTTTCATAGCAGCGTTGCGGCATTGAACCCAGGCTCGTCATAAAAAGTTAAAAACAAGATGTAGCCCATCGTTGAACTGTTGAAGCCATCCTTGATCTCAGTATCCAGTTTTAGCTCGCCAACTCCGGTGATTAAGGGAACAGGTCGTATGACTAAACAGCTTGCAGCTATGAAGCCGGGGCTGTTGAAAGAACTTGATGTAGCCCCCTGCCCTTTAAAACAAAGACATTAAATCTATACCTGATCTGGCATCGCCGTGAAAATGATGACCCGTCTCACCGAAGGCTTTGGCAGAAAATTATAGAGACAGTCAGTTCTATTGTAAGGGATTAATTATTGACTCAGGTTTGTGCCGGCACAGTTTCATCGACTTCATCATGCTCAGCCTCTAATGCGCCCAGTAATCCGTAATCATCCAGAATCGCATACACGGCAGGAACCAGGAACAGTGCGGCGATCGTTGCAGCGGCAAGACCGAAAGCCAGGCTTGCTGCAAGAGGGATAAGGATCTGTGCTTGCATACTTTTCTCAAGTAACAGTGGTGTAAGACCTGCAATGGTGGTCAATGTTGTCAGCAATATCGGTCGAAACCGAGCACGGGTTGCCTGTTTCGCAGCATCTATGATATGCATCCCCTGGCTGCGTTCCTGCCTTATAAATACCACCAGTAAGATAGAGTCATTCACTACGACACCAAAAAGTGAAGCCATGCCGATGATGCTTGGCATGGTCAAATCAAGGCCCAGTGCCAGGTGACCGAAGACGACACCAATCAATGCTGTAGGGATGACGATCATGACTGTTATCGGCGTCAGATAGCCACGGAATTGCATTGCCAAAAGCATATAGATGCCAACCAAACCAAGTAGAACATTACGAGCGATAGATTTTCCTGTCTTGGCTGATTCATTGCTCTCCCCCTGCACATCAAACTGAATATCCGGATAGCGTTCTAATAGCCCGGGAATAAATTCGCTTTTAGCCAGGTTTATCAATTCCTGTGCGTTTGCCTTGCCCCGATCAACATCGCCCTGAATTGTTACCGCACGCTGACGGTTGACGCGATTAATTCGAGCCCAGCCACGAACCTCTTCAACTTCAGCTACAACTGACAAGGGTATCAGAGCACCTTGCGGGCCAATGATGGTGAACGCTTCAACATCTGATGGATCAGAACGATCCTGCAGAGCTATCCGCAGGTTCACTTCATAGGTTTCTGTACCAAGTGGAAACTCATCAATCTTGACACCCTGGTATGCACCGCGCATCTGCTCAGCAACCATCTTTGCATCCAGACCAAGTACACCGGCACTGGGCTTAAGACGCAGCAGATATTCCCGTTTTCCGGGTCGCAGGTCATCGTTCAAATCCTGTACACCCACATAGCTGTTCAACCAGTTCTGCAGCTCCTGTGAGGCGGCTTTAAGAGATAATAAATCCGGGCCCAGTAAGCGTAAGTCTATTGGTCTGCCGCCCGGGCCGACAGCAGGCTCGGTAAACTTGATAGTAATGACGTCCGTGAATTCACCCGATGCTTCGCGCCATGCACTGAAAAACTCTTCAAGCGTCGCATCACGCACCTCGGCACCAAGAAGGTCTACTACCACACGAGCTACATGCGGGCCTGTTTCATAAGCATCCGGGTTTTGACCGTAAATGACTGTTACGTTTCGAACCAGGTTGGCGTTTTCAGGCTGCCGGGGCCTGAATTGTTTGTTAACCTCGGACAGCGAAGATTCAAGACGTTCTACAACCTGTTCTGTGCGTGCCAGAGGTGTTCCCTGCGGCAACAGAATTCTAGCCTCGACAACGTCCCCATCGAGATCAGGAAAGCCGACAAACTTTAGCTTGCCGCCTGCCATCATTGCCACAGACAAAATGATTAGCATAATAAAAAAGCCGAGGGTGAAATAGCGGTAATCCACTGCTTTGTCCACCAGGCTACCAAACCCTCTCTCTCGAAACAGGTCAAAACGCTGCTCGAAGCCTGCACGAAAGCGTGAAACTTCTTTTCGCTTCATATGCGAGAGTGAATGCGCGAGGTGGTGAGGAAGTATCCAGAAAGCTTCAATCAGGCTAACTGACACTACCAGTATCAATACTATTGGCATGACTCGCAGCACCTGCCCCATTTGGCCAGTGATAAAAGCCAGGGAGCCAAACACCAGTATTGTCGTTGCAAAGGAAGACAGTATGCCCGGCATCACCTGCCTGGTACCCTCTATGGCGGCATGCATTGGGGTATCGCCTTTGGCCATGCGGGCAGCAATATTTTCTGCCAACACAATGGCATCATCCATAAGTATGCCGACACCAATCAACAGGCCAACCATTGAAATCATATTAAGGGTAATTCCAAACAGGGGTAGTAAAAACAGTGCCCCAAGGAATGAAACCGGCAAACCGACGACGACCCAGAAGCTATAGCGAATACTGAAAAAAAGCCACAGCACCAAAAACACAAATAGCAGACCCTGCGCACTGTTTCGCAACAGAAGGCTTAGCCTGTCCTGCACCACCGAGGCAATATCCCGCGTCAGTTCCAGCTGGATACCCTGCGGCGCAATACTGCGCTCCTGCTCTACAAACTGCGTCGCTTTAGCCCTGACATCGAGAATATCCTGGGCTTTCGTTTTTGCAATATCGAGCATCGCAGCGCGGCGCCCGTTAAAAACAATCTTATCTTCATCACGATCAAAGCGATCAGTAATCTCGGCGACGTCACCGAGCTGAATCGAGGCGCCGG
>JGI858J16261_1000087_pt1 | contig 11030 bp, 7 predicted proteins | sample TiedelARG03_113m_FD_16261 | JGI IMG/M metagenome (IMG submission 16261) | reverse complement strand
CATTTTAAATATTTTCTTCTGTTATCATCCTTTATGGTGAGAACTGTTCATAGCCCTGATCAATCGAAAACCTAGAATGAGACCGAGCAGGGATGTCGTTGCCCCTATTATCGATGTTCCCCAGATCAGCGGTGGGATTTCCTGGCTTATAATCATCGAGCCACCCAGAAACAAAGCGGCGCTCAAGATACCGTGAACCAGCCACTCAGTTACTTTTTCAAGGCTACGATGTTCAATAGCTATATCAAATTTACCATCGCGGGCCCGAACAATAAAGTCATGCAGTTCACGCGGGACAATCTTCATCAATCGATCCCAGTCACGATAGTTATTTCGTACCTCGGTAAAGAGTTTTTTGGGAGAATACCTGCGTTGTATGGATTTCACCGCATAGGGTTTGATCAGATCTGCCAGGCTGAAACCACGATCAAGAAGTCTTGAAGTTCCCTCCAGCATGACCAGAACCCTTATCAGCAGAGACAATCCGGCAGGAAGGAGAATATGATGCTCGCGAAGAATGTTCGTCAATGTATTCAAGGTGGTACTGAGGTCGATGTCATCGATCGTAACATTCACATATTCTGATAAAAAATCATCGATATCGCGTTTCAGACCGCCGCGATCTACAGTGTTCGGAACAGTGGCAATTCTGAGTACGTGATCTGTCAACCTCTCCGCATCATTATCCACAGCTGCGATCAGAATACCTTCCAACTCCTCCCGCATATCATCATCCAGCCGACCTGTCATACCGAAATCGAGCAGTCCCAGTTTTCCACCCGGCAGTACCCAGATATTTCCCGGGTGTGGGTCCGCATGGAAAAAACGATCTCTGAAAATCATCTCGAGATACATGTTTGCACTATTTCTAATGAACTCCTGGCTATCGATATTCTCCTGATGAATCCATTGCTTATTCTTGATGCTGTGACCGGAGAGCATCTCCATAGTTAGGACACGCTGAGAAGAAAACTCAGGGTAAGTGCAGGGGATGTGCACCCATTCATTATCTTTGAAATTCTGCCGAAACTGATTCAGGCTCCTCAGCTCTCTTCTGAAATCAAGTTCCCGCAGCAGGTTCCGGCTAAAATCAGCAACCGTCAAGCGCGGCTGATACAAGCGCAGGGCGGGGTCATAGCGCTCGGCCAGATCTGCGAGGGATTTGAGGATTTCAAGGTCATCAATGATTTTCGGTTCAATACCTTCATGCTGGATTTTGACAACGACAACTTCACCACTGTGAAGTACAGCACGGTGAGCCTGACCTATGGAGGCTGAACCCATCGATTCCATCTCAAATTCGGCGAACAATTCCCCCAGCGATCTGCCAAGCTCTTGCTCAATTATTCTTTGAACAACGTCCGCATTGTCTGCAGGTACATCTGCCTGCAGACTTGTCAACTCTTCAGCAATTTCGGGACCTACCAGGTCCGCCCTTGTGCTCAAAATTTGACCCAATTTGATATATGTTGGCCCAAGTTCGGTTAGAGCCATTCGCAATCGGGTTTCCGGCTTGAGGTCAGATATTTTCTCTCCATCGGAGCTTTTCAGAAGTCCTTTTATGAAATCAGGGTCATTGGCCTTAACCCAGTTNGCCAGCCCATATTTCATCAGGATAGAAACGACTTCTTTAAACCGAGTGGCATTTTTACTAAATTGAGCGAGCGTACTTAGCTTCATGTGTTAATCCTAGCATGCCTGACAATATATGCTTTACCGAGCTCTCTATTTCCTATAAGTTAATTACTCACCCCATTTGAAACTATAACTTAGAAGGAAATACCTTCAATCCGTGCACTGACAGTAACTTAATACCTTCGATGTGGTAATATTAACATTTAAGGGGTCGGCATTAGTAGCGTCCCCTTAAACCTATTATTGACTACTCTGTCAGCTACTCAATCAGTTCGAAATCACCAGCTTTCCAGGTTCTATCGAACCAAGGTTCAAGTGGGCCATAGAGCCTAAATAAACAGTTAAAACCTTTGCCTGGCATGGTTTGTACCCAATTGTTTTCTTGACCGGCAGGTGCCTTTGGGCCAAAGTAAACAGTTGCAGAACCATCATCAGCAATAATCATCCCTTCCTTATTGCTATCAACGCCACCTGTTTTTTGATCTGTTTCTAAAATAGAGCGCGTTTGGTTGTCATAAACCATGAATGACCAGAAGTTGTTAATCGGAATAGGCCCGGGAAGTGTTACAGAGTATGTTTTCCCACCATCAAGTGGATTGCCATTTTTATCGGTGGCGCCGATTTGATATACCGAACCTTTTCCAACCATCGGCATTACCATTGAGGGTGTTGCACCCGTTGCATAGTAATAAAAACCGACACGGTCGTTTAATACACGCTCACCATTGTTTAAAAACTCATAGCTGCCACCTGCAAGTGGTGAATACCATTGGCGATCAGGATGAAAGTAAACGTTCTTATTGCGAGATTTAAACAATATCGCTCGAGCTGAAGCGTTAGCGATTGCAGCGGCCTCAGTGAGTATTTTCTGCATTCTTGCATCAGGCTCGAAAGGTTGGCCTTTTTTTATACCCAGGGAACCAGCTAAACCCACAATTTCAGGATCATATGCCTCGGCTGGTTCATATTGGATCACTTCATTGAGTTCATCGTAAAACTCACTATTATTTGCATGGATGGTGTTGTATTGCTTATCAGACAAATTTACAAACTCAGTTGGCTTCGGGTTGTTAGCTTCTGCTAATGGATAAATGCGAAAGGTATTTTTAAAGTTATCAACAGCTTGCTGAACTTCTTGGTCTTTCTGCACAGCTATCCGCATAAGCAGCCAATGACGGTACGTTCTGGTATTCACCACGAAATATCCTTCAGGGATATCCCCTTCGTAATCAGGACCTACGACCAAATACTTACCACCTTTGCCTTTATCCGGGCCGGTAGCACCAACATCTGACACAAAACGAAAGAAAGCGTCATCTAAAAGGCCCAACACCGGGCTGCCAATCTCAAAGACAACAGGACCCTTTTTCACATCTACCTCTACATGTACATAAGGGGTTGTTGTTTGCGGTGTTAACCACAATGATCTGGCATTCATAAGGTTTTCAGTAATACCAACCGCTTTATTTGGCTTAATACCAATTTGCACATGTCCGTTTAACATGGCGTACATGGATGTTACCGGAGTGGAATTTAAAAACAACTCGACTGCGCGGGATGTGTCCAGAAAATCATAGGTTTTAGCAACCGTTTCATCGGTCGGAAAGCCGTCAACAAAATTCAGATCACCTAGATACTTAGTTTCTACGGCATCAGGTGTCGTAATCGAGTCAGGTACATCAGCTTTGTATTTTGGGCTTGCAGCAAAAGCACTCGATGTAAGAGCGATTCCTGCCAGAACCGTAACAGAAATGGCTTTTTTCATTTTATCCATTGTCATTCTCCCTTTTTATCAACGATTACTGGTGAGACCGGATTCCACTTACCAGACTTCACCATTTCGCTTGCCACGTAAGCACGGACGATGTAGTTAAATTCACGCCCTGATGAGGTGATGTTATTAATTGCTTCTTCGCCGCAGTTAAAGCTCACAGTGTACGTACCGTCAGTGTTCTTTTCCATGTTGTAGGAATTAATTGCAGTATTGCCATCCATTAAGTAGCCACTATCATCGTACATGGTGAAGCTAAAGAATTCTCCCACCTTGGGATCTTTGAAGGTCACTTGTCGACAAACATCACCAGACATTGTTTCTGAGGAAGTGTAGGTGTTGATGTTATCATGCATACCACCCCAACCGGCTGCATTGGAGAGTAATCGCTGGTTCTCATCAACATCATCTTTAAATTGTCCATAGACAAGTACACCACCCCCAGCCAGAAATTCCTGGTTAAGTTCAGCCGTTAATGTTTCAAGTGAGGCCCGGTCATATTGTGTCGGATTGAATGGTTTATTTCCTTGTCCCTTGATAAGTAAACCATCCTGTGCTTTGTGTGCTTTATCTAGGTCTTTTTTACTGTTGCGGTCTTTGATACCCGTTCGGGCAAGCAAGATAAGATAAGGACTCTCAGACTCAATTTTGTGTGAGCCGGGTTTTTGGAAGTAATACTTAGAGTAAGCCTGATCATCGAGAACCAGAATTGTCTGGAACACACCACTGTCTGGAATAGTAACTTCAATGCTCTGATTGGGGTTATCGAGGACAGCAACACTATAGAGCGTGTCCCAGTTCATGCGTATTGTTGGAGCTGTATTGCCAACTGGAGAAATTTCGCGAAAATGGCCCCACTTGTTGTCGCCACCTAATTTTACATAGTTTTCAGCGTTGCGAATTGCTTCGGCGTATTGATAGTTTTCTCTTGTTACCGTAATGGGCTCGCTTGATTTTGCCTCTACACCAAAAGCAAAGACAAAGAGTGCAATTGCTGCGATGAGACTCAAAGATATTTTACTCATGTTTTCCCCTATTGTATTGGTTTACGATACGTGCTGAACGACAACTGAACAGCTTGAGTACTTGGTGCGTATTGTATCAAAGAGTTACTCACACTCAGCTTGATCAACTGCCTGCTGGCACTTTTCTCTCCGCCCTCGGACCATTATGCATGTTTCTTTGTCCGGAAGTGGATTTCATTAGTTCTGAATACGTTTGACTTCCTCTGGAATCCAGCTTTTGTTAATCCACGGCTCGAGCGGTCCGTACATACGAAGGATAATAAACCAGCTTTTGCCGGGCACTGTTTCAAGCCAGTTTTTCTCAAAGCCTTGCGGAGGTTCAGGACCAAAATATATATCGAAAGATCCGTCTTCGTTCTGGGCAATTCCCTTGGTCTGGCTGCCAACAGTCGGGAAGGGTTGACTTGTCTGGAGCTGAGAACGGGTTTGGGTATCATAAATCGTTACTGCCCAGAAATTATTTACCGGTACATCAGGCGGCAGTCGGAGTTTGTAGTTTTGGGAGCCATCAAAGGCATTCTTCTCAGAGTCGAGAAAGGTNATACCATAATCGGATCCTGAGCCGGCACGAGGCGTTGCCATCGCCGGGGTCACAGCCGTGAAGGGGTAATGGAAGATAACACGGGCGTCGCTGTCCATCGCGCCCTCATTTTTGAAAAACACGTCTTTATTGGCAAATGCAGTAGTCCATGAGCTGTTTTTTTCAGGATAAAAATGAACACCGCCGATACGTGGGTACCAGACAATTGCACGAGCTGTTGCGTTTCCAATAGCCACAGCATCCGTTAGAATCTTTTTCATCCTTTCATCCGGTTCAAACTTTTTGCCTTTAGCAATACCGATAGAAGCAAATAGCCCTCTTGTTTCAGGGTCAAGCATCTCATCACTCTCATGTTGGATAAGCTCGCTCAGATGTTCATAAAATGTATAGTCGTTTGAGTGAACGGTATTAAATGATTTATCCGAACCACTGATAAACTCCATCTTTGGAGGATTATCTTTTTTTTCCAGCGGGTATATCTTTAGGTTGCCGGTTGCGTTTTTTACCGCTACCTCAAGGCCTTTTGAAATGTCACCACGCATAAAGGCCCAGACTCTATAGGTTTTAGAGTGTACGACAAAATATCCTTCTGGAATTTTCCCTTCATACCCAGGCGGCACAAGGAGATACTTTCCTCCTTTTCCTTTATCAGGTCCTGCTGGCCCCACATCTTCCATATAACGAAACCATGCATCATTAAATGCTCCCAGCATCCCGGGAGGGACTTCAACGACCGTTGGACCCTCCTTTTCCAGATCAAAATCCGGAACAATATAGAGTGTCGATGTATTACCCGTTAGGAAAAGTGGTTTGGAATCAAGAAGCTTATCCGTCAGGTACACCTGATTTGATTCAACGGCGCCGATACTATGGGCTCCTTTAATAAGTGCCTGCAGTGAGGCCCCCGGCATTCCTTTGAGAAAAGCATCAACGCCACGCATTCGATCAAGGTTATCGTATGCCAGCTGGGTTGTCTCTTTCGTCGGTACACCATCAAAAAAATGAAGCGTACCGATGGATGTTTCCACGGTGTCAGGTGTCTGCAAGGATTTCAGTTCTTTATCACTCACTGCCGCTGCAGGTGAGTAGTTCATTAACAGGAACGATCCGGTTAAAGCTAAAGCAATCAAATTTTTTGTTGCCAACATTGTCATTGTCTTCTCCATTTGTACGTTGTTTGATTCTTCCAACATCACCCAAAGTCCAGGTCTTATCAAAGAGCTACTTAGCGAGAGCGCAGAGACGGAAGATGCGGAAGAAGTTTTCCCAGGTTGGAGTCCATACTAATTGTTGAAAGTTCGACCTAGTCGACATTTTCAATAAAATCTTTGGTTGTCATGGATTAAAATTATATATTGTCCGAGGAGTCTGTCGGGATAACGAGCCCTAAATGCTCACATTTACTTATAAATTTGACGAGAAGTTACTATGTACTTGTCATCGTTATAATATTGTTTACTTTTTATTATCAATGATGAACCTGTTTCCTGACAATATGTATCAATAAGACGATTGACTATCCGGAAACTGCAAGCTCCTAAAATAAAGGATGAACAAACACGATAGTTTCATATCAGGTTTACGTTTCAACAAGCCAAGTTGCGATGCTGAGGAGATGAGAGAACAATCTGTTTTCTGGTCTTATGAGCATAAGCAGTACGGTAAGGGAATATTCAAGGGTGAGATAACTGCCTATCATACAAAACGCTTGCAACTGACTCTTGCTGATCGTTCAGTTGGCTTTTTTGCAAGAGGTGGCCTCCCTGTTGGAACAACCATCATCTCCTTCCCTCTTCTCAATCCCCAGACGATTCATTATCGAGGTTCAGCAATAAAAGAATGTCAAGCGTTAGCTCTTAATCAAAATGAAGAGTTTGAGATCTTCACCACCTTTCCAACGCTAATGCTGACCATCGCTGTGGATAACTCGCTACTTGCACGCCAAACATTATCCATAAGGGGTATGCCATTTGAAACCTTGAGAAACCAGGATCGACTAACAGTAAACAGTGATGAATATAGGTGGCGAATAAAGAGGCTGACTTCATTTCTAAACCTTCTCATGAAGAGAACTGGCAAACCAGATGAGGCCGAAGAGCAGGCAATTGAAACAGAAATACTAGAGACAGTATTGTTAGGAGCAGAGCCAGCAGGGGTAGTTCCCAAGCCTGCAGACCGTCTTTTTCGTGCTAAGAAAGCTGAGGAATATATTAGAAACAATCTTTCCAACCCCATCACAATAGAATCGCTGTGCCGCTACTCAGGAACAGCCGGGCGAACCCTCCATCTCGGATTTAAGGAAAGATTTGGTGTAACGCCTAAAGCGTACCTTAGAATCATGCGACTCAATAGAGTACGTAAGGACTTGCGTGACAGTAATAACCGAAAGACTATTTCTTTAATCGCAAAGGATTCGGGCTTTTCGCATTTGGGACATTTTACAGAAGAGTATCGTCGAATGTTTGGAGAGACGCCAACCAATACAAGGGAAAAAGCCAGCCTAACCTCATGATCTGTTTTCTAGATTTAAACAACTTTTTCTCATAGAATGTTTTTAAGATACAGGGTTGAAACATTAAAAATCTCCTGGATGAAACACCAAACTATGATTTTTTTGCTATGAACATCGTTTCTCTGTTGAGATTAATAATTAGCTGTTTTTCTCTGTTATTATTTGCAGGATGCACATCGCATAGAGTGATTGATAATGCACCAAGCAATGTGTCCACTCAGGCAGAACCCTATTCAATAGAAATAAGGTCAGACAGGGGGGGAACTGACGACCTATCACTTATACTTGCATTTTCGGGTGGAGGAACGAGGGCTGCCGCTATAGCATATGGTGTATTGGAAGAATTACGAGATACCACCATTATGCTGGATGGAGTAAAATTCAGATTGCTCGATCAGGTCGACCTGATAAGCTCTGTATCCGGAGGAAGTTTTACTTCCGCGTATTATGGGCTATATGGTGATCGTATCTTTATTGATTTTGAATCTAAATTTCTCAGACGAGATATAAATTCAAGCATGATCCGAAAACTCCTCAACCCTATGCTCCTTTTTTCCTCCAGTGCACGAACCGAGAGTGCAGTACGATATTATGAAGACACTGTTTTTCATGGTTCAACTTTTGCTGACATGAATCGTGCCAACAGTCCGCTAATACTGATCAATGCAACTGATTTAAGCAAGGGGGTGAGATTCTCATTCGTTCAAGAGTACTTCAGTCTGCTGTGTTCAGATATTCTGTCATTCCCGGTCGCCCGAGCAGTAACCGCCTCATCCGCGGTCCCTGTGCTCTTCAGCCCTGTTGTACTGGAGAATTACCAACACTGCAAACAAACAAAACCAGAGTGGCTTGTAGATGCAGAAACCCGTGTTGCTGCAGACCCTGACTTAACAAATGTAGTCAACGGCCTCACCGACTATTATAAAAAGGATCGGAAATTTGCTCACTTCATAGATGGCGGTATCACGGATAATCTGGGATTACGTGCAATATATGAGATTATTGAGCTGGCAGGTGGCTCAAAGACTTTTCTCAATAAAGCTGGTCGTACTCCGCCGCATCACTTCGTTGTAATATCAGTCGATGCGTCGACTGATATTGAACGTAAAATGGACAAGAGTGAGGAGCAGCCGTCGATCGGAAATACTATCAGTGCCATCAGTAAGGTGCAGCTGAATCGCTATAGCTCAGCGACATTGGAATTGATGGAGAACAGTATAGCTCGATGGTCACAAGAATCTTCGACACCACAGAGACGGGTTAAACCATTTTTCATTCATATTGGACTAAAAGATTCCAATCTCAGTAAAAAAGAATTGCAGATTTTGAACAGTATACCAACAAGCTTTTCTCTCGGTAACCAACAAGTAGACAGTCTCATCAATGCAGGGCACAAACTTCTGCGAGAAAATCAGATTTATCAGAAATTATTAACTGACCTTAATATTTTATAAAATCACATGTGAGTCACTACGCGTCTGGTATAGATTTGCGTTTGAAACGTATCTTGTGACACATGTCTTGTGTGTTAGCCCGTCTTTCGCTATTCGAACCACCTGCTATTGGTAACTACTTGATTTTCCGTCATCGCCCTCAAAAGGTCGGCACTACATGGTACTTTCCAACCCAACGTCTCCAGCGACAATTCGTGGTGGAGGCTGCTTGGGCAGAGTCAATTTAAGCTGCGCCAGAAGTAATTTTAAATCACGATCAGGGTGCGTATACCGAGGCAGTATCAAGTAACGGCCATCAGTTGTGGGCAGATGCACATCTACCATCTGCATTACCGAAAACTTTTCTAGAATTGAGCGTGGTGTAAGGCCTGGAGCGAGTTGTCTTGCTTGCTGCTTGAGAGTTACCTGCAGACAATACGCCATAAAGGCGATAAAAATATGAGCTTCAATCCGTTCATCCGTCTGATGATAAATTGGTCGGATTGCCAAGTCTCCTTTTAATTCTTTGAAAGCCTGTTCTATTTCCGTCAGTTGAATATAATGTTGCCATAACGTGGCGGGGTCAACCGACGTCAGGTTGGAACGAAGAAGGTAACAGCCTTCCCGGCGGCGGACCTGGCGCAGTTTATTTTTCTGCAGACTGAAGGTGAAGGTCTCAGGGTTCACAGGCTGATCCGGCTTGGGTAAGTTTATTTTCACCAGTGAATAGGCACGACCAGCCGCTTTTTTTGCTGCCCCAACTTCAATAAGGAGTGTGTCGCGCTTTATTGTTTTGCGTCCTTGAAGTTCATGCAGTCTGCACCATAATTTCTTCAACCGTCTCTTCCGCATGGAACGTTCTTTGTTGACCCGGCCATCACTCCTGGCAAGGACATATAATTCGTCGTTATCAGACAAGAGCTTCACCTTCACCTCAGAACGGACCTGCTTCCAGGGTTTATTCAGAAATGATTTTTCAAGCGTGCTCAATCTACCTTTGGGAGTGCCGACAAGATAGGAGACGGGGGTGTCGCCGCTTCTCATCTCTGCCAAAACTTTTTCGGTTGGAATACCCCGATCCATGACCCAGGTCCTGTCGGCTTTACCGTACTGTTCTTCAATCGACTGCAGGAAATCAGCCAAGGTTGTTTTGTCACTTGTGTTTCCCGGCATCACTTCGTAGGCTAAAGGAAAACCATCTGGGGTCACTATGAGAGCGATGACGACCTGGACGCAATCTGGTCGTTTATCACGACTGTAGCCAAACTGTCGTTTCCCTTCACCAGGAGGGTCGCACTCGAAATAGGTGCTGGTAAGGTCATAAAGTAGCACATCGAATTTAATGTTAAACAAACTCTGCCATCGTCCGGTGAGATAGGTAAAAAAATCCTTTCTGTGTTGGACAATTTTGTCAAGGCAGCGATAGAGCTTATCTTTCTGCACCAGAGAGCTATTTGCTTCCAGCAGGTCCGCCATGGCGCTACGCCGAAACCATTCGCGGTGCAAGCGCCATTCACTGCCCGGAGAAATAAGTCGATAGGCAACCAGGGTCTTCAAGACCTTGAACCAGTTGGTACCTTTGCGGCTTGGTGGCAACTTTTCAGCCCAAAACTTGTCAAGATGTAACTTGTCCCAGAGCTGGCAGGCCAACCAGCAGCTTCCCCACTGCCTTGGTCGGTGCAGAGAAAGATCGTTCAAGCGGAGTTGAACGGTCTCACATGCTAATTCCGGCGCTTCACGATCATCAGGGAAGAGGGCGAGCTGTGTTGGCTGATCGTGTTTGGCATCCAGCACTTCAATGGCTTTACACCAGCCAGCTTTTTGACTGTCGTTAATTTCTCCAAGATACAGTACTTGCCTCTGGCTGACTTTGCCGCCCGGCACGCGCTGGTTCTCGACGATGGACCAATAACGGTGTTCCTTGCCATCTTTAAATCTCTTTTTCGCTCGAAGAAACATACCCATATTTTGCCGGATATTTCCAGTAAATCAAGAGGGTAGGTCGGCACTACAGGCAGTTTCGGCGATTTGGCAACACGATTTCAATAGGTTAGGCACCAGTAGGTGCCAAAATTAGTGCAAACTGGCGTCGAATCGCGAAAGACGGGCTAGG
>JGI858J16261_1000085_pt1 | contig 11299 bp, 11 predicted proteins | sample TiedelARG03_113m_FD_16261 | JGI IMG/M metagenome (IMG submission 16261) | reverse complement strand
TTTCTTCAGTTTCATCTGCAACACTGGCAACTTCTATTAACAATTTTATGGCTATAAAAGTACGTGGCCAGGGCGAAAAATGGCGTAAGTTTTCCGGCAGTGAAGCCAGCTGGCGTCGAGCATCATCGAGTGTATTGAAGCTGCCATAGGTCACTGCAAACCAGGGCCGGTTTTTGTGTTCCGCCTGGTAATAGCCTATTTCCCCGGATAAACCCGAAGCATTGATATAATCAATAGCAGCTTGTTCTGAAGCATGGCCCGACATCTGAATTGTTACACCGTTATCTGCTTGAGACAGGTACCAGTCATCCCGGTGGATAGTCGACTGCTCTGCAATCAAAGCGGGTGCCTGACAGTACAGGCAGGCAATCAGCAAGCAATACAACAGTCGTTTTACAGGGGTTTTAATGTTTTTCACAAGACAGGTAAACTCCGTTATACCGGGCATGCATCATAAATTTTTACTCTACTAAAGGTAGCTTATATTGAATCCTATTGCATCGGCAAATATTGCATTCACTATTACAAAATAGTACTTTTCGTTACAACTGCCGACACTTCAGAATGACCTGAATGTTCACTCAAGGGATTGAAATGAAACCAGCGCTTACCTCTATCCCCCTGTTCTCGAACATGCCGCATGAAAACCTTGAACTGCTCACAGGCCAGATACAGCATCGTAAATATATAAAAAATAACATCGTCATTGCTGAAGGCGAACATTCGGATTCACTGTACATAGTCAATGAAGGAAAGATAAAGATTTTCATCAGCGATAGCGAAGGTCGAGAGATGCAGTTAAAAATCCTCGGCCCTGGTGATTATTTTGGTGAGCTTGCTCTGATAGATCAAAAACCGCGTTCCGCATCGGCCATAACGCTCTGCGATAGTGAGTTGTCTGTCATTACATCTAAAGATTTTATGCAGTGCCTGCACATCCATCCTGAAATGGCGATCCACCTGCTACGGGTACTTGCAAGCTGTTTGCGAGAAGCCACAGAATCGCAACGGCAGCTGGCCTTGATGGATGTTTATAGCCGACTCAAAATTACATTACAAACATTGAGCAAGGAAGTCAGTGGCATCTATATACTGGAGCCCAAACCGACGCAGCAAGATATCGCCAGTATGATTGGTGCATCCAGAGAAATGGTCAGCCGTATTTTCAAATACTTGAAGCATGGTGGCTATATAGAAACCTCCAAAACTTCAATAATCATCAGAAAAAAACTACCGGAAAAATGGTACAAGAACTCTTCTTCTGAAATCTAGCATCCCTATTCTTTACCCTTAACTGCGGGTTCTGCGCTTCCTGCCTGATAAATGAAGCGGGAAAAGATAGCGGAAATAACGTTTCTGAATGCCTCTTCAGGATTATCCAGCTCCTTTGAGCTAACCTCATTTATGGCAACACCTTCCCAAACCATTTGTCTTTTCGAGGCATCAACCAGGTCAACATTGACCGTACCTTCCTGGTAGTTATAACTGTAGGGGCGGTATACATAGTGGGGAAACGGTGAATATGCCCCATACCGGTAATTATAATATCCACCGTAGTAAACCGGTGTAGCTGCAGATGTTATATAGGTACGATTTTGAAGACGTGTATAAAAATTGACCAGCAATTCCGGATCGTTTGAATAGACATAACCACGCTTTTCAAGCTCCAGGCTGACAGCTTGTTTGAGATACTTCGTTACCAGGGTGGTGTATCCTGCCTTATCTGTACCTAAAGGCTCAACAAAGCCGTAGCTGTGGTAATTTGAAAAATCCGCATTATCATCGCTATTGACACGTATTTCAGGTCTGCTGATGCATGCGTTCAACAATAACACTGGTACCAGCAGGATTGCCTTCTTCAATAATTTCTGAAGTGATGGCCGTAGCATTTGCTGTTACCCGGATTATAATTCGTACGCCAGCTGCGTCAGGGAAGAAAATTATTCATAAATCGCATCGGCTTGCCAATACTCCTATTCAGCCGGCCCATGTCTTGTGACATCACACCGGTATTCCATGTCATTGCATTGACTGCATGACTCATCTGCGCAATATTTCCTGACATCATGGCGATGTCAGGCTGCATAATACCAATCGATTGATCCAAGTTCGACATATGAGTGTTCATTTGACCAATATCTGCCCGTAACTTGGTAATATTTGAATCCATATGCTCAATAGACTGGGTAAGAGTAGCGATGTTCCACGACATGTCGCCGAGGTGCTGCGACATAAGTGGATCAATATTAGCTGACATTTTGTGCATGTCTTCTGTAATGCTGTAGATCAACCAGAACCCGGAAATGGCAAGTAAACCGAAAACAATCATTACCGGCCAGGCAAGCCTTTCCCAGCGCCTTGTAGCCTGTTGAAATTCTTTGGCAAAATCTGCCAGCACATATTCCAGCCCAAGCAGCGCGGTACGTTCAAGATATTCCTGTTCGTCATAAGAGATTTCGTCAACTTTTGAATCTTTTTCAGTCGTCATCACACTCCGTTTCCCTTTAATTCTATTCTCTTTACATAATTACTCAATAACACATCGCTAGCAACTAAAATTGAGCAATTCTTAATAAAAACCCGATAATAATCACATAACTATCGATTGATCTGGATCATGGTGAACTATTTTTAAACAGGTAAGGTTATAATCTAAAATGACTCGGCTCAGAGCAGAGTTATTAATTTTCAATCAGAGTGAGACGAGGTTATTGTGGCTGAATTCTTTACACCCAAGTTGCTGATATTATATTTCTTCATCCTGTCTGCAATTTATGTGCATTATCGCGGCAAGGTGCGCCACGGGTTTTTCAGGCAACTGGGTGACCATTCGACAATCATGGCTCCTGTTAACAGCATTATGTACATGTTTTCCAGTGTCCCGAACAAACCCTATATCGATAGTTCTTATTTTCCTGATATCCAGATTTTCAAGGATAACTGGGAGACTATCCGCGACGAGGCCATTAACGCTTCACGTGCAGGCCAGGTAAAAAAATCTGAAAAACTCGATGACCTGGCTTTCAATTCTTTCTTTAGGACCGGCTGGAAACGGTTTTATATCAAGTGGTATAAAGACTATCTTCCTTCAGCACAGGAACTGTGCCCAAAAACCGTCGAACTTCTGAAGCAGGCGCCATCCGTCAAGGCAGCCATGTTTACTATGCTCCCACCTGGCGCCACGCTGGTCCGTCATCGCGACCCGTATGCCGGCTCTATCCGCTACCACCTGGGGCTGTCGACACCCAACTCGGATGAATGTTTTATCCGTGTTGATGGTGAAGATTATTCGTGGCGAGATGGTGAAGATGTACTGTTTGATGAAACATTTATTCATCACGCCGAGAACAATACTGACGTAGACCGCCTGATCTTTTTCTGTGATATTGAACGCCCGATGAATAACCCGCTTGCACGCTGGTTTAACCGGTTTTTTGGTCGATTTTTTGTATCAGCCGCGGCAACAAAAAATACCGATAGCGACGAGGTTGGCATCCTCAATCGTGCATTTCACTATGTCTACCAGGTCAGGCTGGTAGGAAAACGCTTAAAGAAGTACAACAAAAACCTTTACTACACGATTAAGTACATCCTTTTTGCATTAATCATTTACCTGATCTTTTTCTAGAATGACGTTGGCAGGAAAGACTCGGTAACAGATTACTTTTTTATCTTATTTTTGATCTCTTCATGCAAAGCGGCGTATTTTCTTTCGACTTTAAATTCTGTTAGGAGCATCCCGCATACCTTGCACCTGGGGGTTGCGGCTGGGTTATTGATATCGGCTTTACTAAAATAATGACGATGCTCACCACGCAATGCAAAATCCACTTTTGAGCGGAACATCTTTGCTTTTTTCCCTACTCGCTGACTTATGCTGCTTTGTTCAGAAAGGCTTTTTCCGAACAATCCCAATGATTTCTTTTTCATTCGATACCCGAACAGCGTTAGTATTAATTCTTTAGCGATGTATTCTACTATAGATAACCACCCTGATTCAGAACACAGATGGCATACATATATATACAAATTTAAGTCTAGATGACACTTAGCGGATGTGTAGTTTACTTCATCGGCCTGAGTTGACCATTCATCGACTATTCTGGCAACCTAAAACCTGTCGACAACGGTGATTAATGACTAACTTTTCAAGCTATATTTCCCATCGCACAGGACTAAACAAATAGAACAGACAAGATCATGCAATTAAAAATTAAAAAGCTGATGAGAAGAATGCTTTCTATACTCGCCTATACACTCACCGGGGCAGTATTCGGCATTCTCATACTTTATGTTTATATAATGCAAAGTCGTCCCGACCTGTACCCCTGGCATAGCATTAGCATGGAAGAAGAGTTCACTGTCAGGAACTCTTCAGCAGTAACATCATTCTCTGCGTACCTGGCACTGGAAGACAGGCTTTTCGAGGAACTGCAACAGCGAATCTATGATAACTGGACTGATAAACTTGAACGGCAGCTAATCCGCTATGATTCCAATAGTATTGCCAACCCTTCCCTTTATAAGATTAACTGGAACCGCAGTTTTGAATTAACCCAGGACAAGCCGGCAGGCGGGGTACTGCTGCTACATGGCTTATCCGACTCGCCATATAGTCTGCGCACTCTGGCCCTGACATTACATCAGCAAGGCTACTACGTACTCGGCCTGAGGATGCCCGGCCATGGCACGATTCCTTCAGGCCTTGTAGACACCAGCTGGCAGGACATGGCAGCAGCGGTGAAAATAGCGGCCAGGCACGTTAAACAGAAAAGCAGTTCAAGCCCTTTTCATATCATTGGCTATTCAATGGGAGCAGCACAGGCGGTAAATTACTCACTGGATGCCCTGCAGGACAAATCCTTGCCAGGGGCAGAATCCCTGGCCCTGATCTCCCCTGCTATCGGTGTATCAGCTGTCGCTGCACTGGCCATCTGGCAATCACGACTGTCTGCTATACCGGGTCTGGAGAAATTGGCCTGGAATTCGATCGGGCCAGAGTATGACCCCTATAAATATACCTCTTTCGCTGTAAATGCCGGCGACCTGATGTACCGATTGACGCTGGCAATTAATGACAAATTACAGCTATTGCAAAACCAGGACAGAACCAGTGAATTCCCCAAAGTACAGGCTATTATTTCAGCTGTCGATGCCACGGTAACTGTCTCTGCCGTCATCAGCCATTTACTCGACAAGCTGAATAATGCTGGCAATGAACTTGTACTGTTTGACATAAACAGGAATGAAAACATCATCCCGTTTGTGAATAATGATCCATATGAAGGGCTGAAAAAATTATTCAGCCGCGCAGACATGCGATTCCGGCTTACATTATTGACCAATGTTGCAGCGGATAACTTAGCCGTCCACGAGATCAATAGAGAAAGGGATAACACAATTAACAACAGGCAACTTGAGCTGGCATGGCCCGACAACATCTATTCCCTGTCTCATGTCGCCCTGCCATTTTCAGTAACAGATTCTTTGTACGGCACAAAACCTGAAAATAAAGCAGGGCTGCATATCGGCATGATGTCGCCCCGTGGTGAACGTAATGTACTCAGTGTTCCTGCAAGTGACTCTTTACGCTTGCGTTACAATCCGTTTTACCTCTATTTGCAGCAGCGCATTGTTAATTTCTTATCTGAATGAGCCATCAACATAATCAAGCTGGCATTGGCCTGAATGGATTCATTGTTTTCCTGCTGGTCTTTATTGTGGTTGCATTTGGCGCAGGCTGGTTAGCGAATAAATACTATTCCAATCGCCTCTTCCTGGTTAATGGTACAGCAGCAGATTTTCCATCCTTGCTCAACATTGATGCCAGGCCGGATGGACTGACCTGGAATGGGCAGAGCCTGGTATTCAGTAATCGGGCTACCCCCTGGGGGCTAGTGCGCATCACCCCATTGGAGAATGGACAATATAATAAAACCTCCATCCCTGTCGTTGATGCCGAGTACCATCAACAGGTCAGTTTACAGGGTGTCACCTGGAATGGAACCGCATTTATTGCACTGACCAGCGGCGACTGGTTTCAATCTGACCACCGCACAGTATTTGTAGAACTCGATCCGTTGACATTACAAATCAACAAAGTCCTTGGAGAAGCGCCTGACTTTGCGCACTGCGTAGCCTGGGACGGACAAAATTACTGGGCCGGTACACGCTTTCATACAGAAGATCAGAAAGGAGATGCTGCTCTTTACAAGTTTGACCAGAATCTAAAACTCGTAGAGCAGTTCAAAGGAGCTGGAAAAGGATGCCAGGGCATGACCTGGGATGGAAAATTCCTCTGGTGGGGTGACGTATTCGCAAACACCATCACACTAATCGATATCTATAATTCAACAAACGTGTCTCCGGTCATTGTCCATCAGTACATCACCTCGTTAAAGCAACTCAGCGGCATTACGTTTGATGGTAAGGATATCTGGATTGGAGATGACAAGAACGCTCAACTTAACCGTCTTAATCAGGATCTCTATTTTGACTGGCTGGGTGGCCATTATGAAATCAGTGACCCTGCTCAATTAATCATGCTTGAGCGATTTGACAACTACCAGACAGGTGAAATACAACTTGATGATCTCATCAAACCTCTGCTTGAGGCTAAGGTAAAAGCAATCGACATCCCTGACTATGTCGAGACACTGCGAACCCGTTACGGTAATGAAGAAATCAGGCAGATATTGCAATTGGCACGAGACAAAGTCTCACCGGGTGCAGTCTCCAGTGCACTGCAAGACGAACTCAGCGGCCTTGTTGATAGCGGTGAAATTGATTATGTCGATAATGATCCGGTTGCAGCAGATTCAGTTAAAATCCAATACTTCAACGCGACTATAGAGAATGGAAACCTGCTTGCTAACTGGAAAGTTATTGCAGGCAATGAAATTGCTGCGGGAATAGATGCCCCAAGACCACAGCAGATCCCGGATGACTACGACTTCTACACCTTCATCCAGTATACAATTATCATCAGGGACCTGCAGACTGGAACTGAACTGGAGCAGGAGTTTGATATATTTGGCGACGAAGAAATAAAAAATGATGTTGTATTGATGCAGAACATCAAGCCAGGTGAATATCAAATCGAAATTGCTATGAGAGCGCAATACTATACAGAAACAACAGCCAGCCATTACAACAGCAAGCTGGAGATCAATATCACTTATTAAGCTATGTTAAGAAGCGCGAAGTCTTCAGGATTTATCAGATTCGTCGATGAACTCTTTCAGGACCCTTGCCGCTTCTTCCGGTGACACACTTGACTGAGCAACGTTATTTTCTGCGAACTGATTACCCTTATCATGATTCAGCTGTATTTTAATTGCTTCAATAACATAGTTAGACAATGTAACGCCCTTGTAGGAAGCCATTTTTATAAGCTCCTTACGCAACCCGTCATTTATATCTATTGTTAACGTGATAGGCTTTTCCAAAAACTATAACCTCGCGAAAGAGTGTATTTGTAATTATTATGGTGAAGAAGATTTCTATGTTGCCAGATAGCTTCCCTGCATTGCAAGTGTACTGTTATCCAGTTCAGGCTCCCGGTAGAAAATCCAGACTTCAGTTCATGTTGCGAAAAATACATCAGTTTTGCCTTTTCCTGTTAGTACCTGCTCTGTTTAGTGGCTGTGCCAAACCCTACATCTTTCCAGTTGAGCCCACACAGGAGAGCACACAATTATATGACGATTTTGCATTGATGAACGATGGTTACAGACTACCGTTACATCGCTGGGGTGACCCTGCTTACGACAAGGCAATCGTACTCGCGGTTCACGGACTGAATGATTACGGCCTTGGTTTTGAATCGACCGGTAAATACCTGGCCGACAGAGAAATTTCGCTGATCAGCTATGACCAGCGGGGATTTGGCAATACCCAGGGACACGGACAGTGGCACGGCAGCCAGCGTCTGATTGATGACAGCAACAGTATGCTGCGGCTATTGCGTGATCGTTATCCTGATAAAGCGCTTTTTCTCCTCGGCGAAAGCATGGGAGGTGCAGTGGCACTGACAGCATTGAAGCAGGAAAAGAATGACATTTACGGCAGCATACTGATTGCCCCTGCTATCTGGTCAAGACAATCGATGCCCTGGTATCAGCGCTCCCTGTTGTGGATCGCGGCCCACACAGTACCGACAAAAAAACTGACGGGTGAAGGGCTGGATCTGATGCCATCTGATAACATTGAAATGTTGCGCGCCCTTGGTCGGGACCCATTAGTCATCAAGGCGACAAGGGTGGATGTTTTATATGGTGTGACAAATCTTATGGACCTTGCCACCGAGGCATCGTCAAATTTAAATGGTACAACGCTTATCCTGTATGGAAAACACGATCAGATCGTCCCTCGCAAACCGACATGTGCCTGGTTAGAGGCACTCCCAGATACTAGCAAGAATGCAAGAGAAATCATTATTTATGAAAATGGTTACCACATGCTGAACCGCGATTTACAGGCTCAGCGTGTGCTTGATGATATTGCTGACTGGATAGAGGTCAGGTCTGTCATGGTCGATGGGCCAGCAAGCAAAATACCCGGTCAGACAGGCATAACCACTGGCAGCGAATCATTGACTACATTCTGTAATGATTGAAGGCAATCCCTAACTGGTGCAGAATGAGACCATGACTGTAAATTCACTTGAAACCAATACTTCAGATAAAAAACAGGGTCTGCGCTGGTCGCAAGTTCTCTGGATCATTCTTGCAACGATTTTATTAACTGCAGGAGCCACCTATTGGGCCGTGCGCACCTATGTGTTCGCTAAAGATTTTGAACCGGTTGTTCTGAAACAGAAAGAAGTTGCCGTTCTTAACCAAAAACTTGAGCAGCTCGGGTTCTCACCGGAATCTATTCCGCCTGCTAGCGATGGCAAGGGAGCCGCGCAGGCAAACGAATTCAATGCCGAGGGCAACCTGGCTCCGCAGCCATACAGTGAAGTTGGCGCAAAACGGGAAGTCAGCCTTACTGAGCGGGAACTCAATTCCCTGCTGGCAAAGAATACTGATCTGGCCAGAAAACTGGCGATTGATCTGTCTGACAACCTGATGAGCGCCAAATTGCTGGTACCCGTGGATCAGGACTTTCCAGTACTGGGGGGGAAAACTCTTCGCGTTACAGGTGGACTGGAAGTAGCTTATGAAAATAGTAAGCCCATTGTTGTTCTACGTGGCGTCAGTATCATGGGTATTCCGATACCCAATGCCTGGCTGGGCGGCATGAAGAACATCGACCTGGTAAAAGAGTTCAGTACCAGTGAGGGTTTCTGGAAAGCCTTTGCGGACGGTGTTGAAGATATTCATGTCGAAGATGGGCGCTTGAAAATCAATCTGAAAGAATAGAGTCAGTGAGATAGCACTATATCGGTGCTGTTCTCCAGGTATTCCCCGATGCACCAGTCTTTAATAACTCTCATTTTACTAATTGCTCTCGGTGTTGTTTCAGCTGCGGGAAACTGCTCCGGCCTGCCATCAATGTTGGCGACGAATTCTCCCAATACGAATCAACAGTGGCACGCCGTCCCTCTGCTGACAGTTGGCGATCAATTTGAAGCTTATATGCCGCCGGGACGTCTTGACGGTATCGGTGCATTGCCACAAAAAGAAGGTCTAGTGCGTATCCTTGTTAACCACGAGATGGCAAGCAATAAAGGCTATGTCTACAAATTAGCTAACGGTACAGAGCTTACGGGAGCTCGCATCAGCTTTTTTGATATCCGTACAGATAACTTAAACATCATCAACGCAGGACTTGCCTACGACACTATATATGACCGCGAAGCTAAACCTGTTTCTCAAGCCTCACAGATCAATGAAAAGAATGATAGCTCTAAAGGTCTAACCAAATTCTGCTCAGGCCGAAGTATTCAGGCCGGAAATTTTGCTTTCGTTGATGATATTTTTTTTACTGGGGAGGAAGCGAAAAAAAATAAACATCCGCACGGCGGGACAATTTGGGCACTCGACGTCCGGGACAGGACATTGCATGCTGCGCCGGCACTTGGAAGGGGTTCATGGGAAAATGTTACACCATTAGAAACCGGAAATAATGAAACGGTAGCTCTGCTAATGGGAGACGACATGGCACCTGCCCCGCTGTATCTATATCTCGGCAAAAAAAACCTTGCGCAAAACACTGGCTTTCTTGAACGAAACGGTCTGACTGAAGGGCAGTTATATTGCTGGAAATCGGATGCAGGTCACATAAATCCGCAAAATTTCAATAAGAGCAAAAACAGGTCACACGGTCGCTTCGTTCCGTTAGATGTACGCCAGGCTGAAAAAGCGGGTCACTACGGTTATGACGGTAGAGGGTACCTGGATAGTAATCGATTACGTCAAGCAGGTTTTAACAAGGGCTGTTTTCAGTTCTCACGTCCAGAGGACCTGCATAATGACCCAGCCAATCCGACTCGTGCGGTGTTTTCATCTACAGGCTACGGCGACATCCATCCAGTGGATGACTGGGGAACGCTTTATTTCATTTCTTTAAACTTTGATAGTCTTACCGCTATCCACAGTAATGGCGTCGCCGCAGAGTTAATGATTGCTTATGATTCAGATGAGGATGGACGCAGGGATATGGGTATCCGCAGCCCTGATAACCTGACCTGGGCTGATAACGGTTTGATCTATGTACAGGAAGATTCGGCAACACGTCTTAGCACCTTTGGTGCCAATGGCATCGAATCCTCAATTTGGCAATTCGACCCAAAGACACTCACTGCAGAACGTATTGCTGAAATAAATAGAAAAGCAGTCGTACCCATTGGTGCAACAGATAAGAATCACAGAACAACAGGTACATGGGAAAGCTCTGGAATCGTTGATGTCACAGGTTACCTCGACACGCATGCTGGAGAAACTTTGCTGCTCACCACGGTGCAGGCACATAAAGTTAATGGTGGGCCTGTGATCGGCGGTGCAAAGCGTCTGGTCGAGTCAGGTCAACTGATATTGTTAACGAATAAACAAAAACGCCAGTGACACCACCGCTTTAACTCACCTTTTCTGTCTATCTAATTAATATTTATTCTCTATGTATACAATATTTTCCTACCCACACTTCATTGCTTCATGAAATTATCGTCACCGGACAAAAATATAAAACAATAATTAACAATAAGTTAATACCTCTTCGTTATAACCTAGCTTATTGGTCAGATAAATACCCTATATCCCTTAAGTGATATATAGCTCTATCGCCCCCCCCCCTTTAGTAGGATTCTTTAGCGGTGCAATTCTAATTTAAAATGGTTCCGTTTTGATAGTTAAGG
>JGI858J16261_1000084_pt1 | contig 11368 bp, 9 predicted proteins | sample TiedelARG03_113m_FD_16261 | JGI IMG/M metagenome (IMG submission 16261) | reverse complement strand
GACTGGAATCTGCAGGCGGCATACTGCTCGTCGTTGCAATGGCAGTGGCTATGATTGTCGTTAATACAGACTTGTGGCCTCTATATAAAGGTTTGCTGGCTATTCCTCTCGAGATTCGCGTCGGCGAATTTGAAATTGCCAAACCGCTGCTGTTGTGGATCAACGACGGACTGATGGCGATCTTTTTCTTCCTCATCGGCCTGGAGGTGAAGCGGGAAGTTCTTGAGGGTGAACTTTCTGATCCAGCGCAGATTATGCTGCCGGCTGTAGCTGCTGTCGGTGGTGTAGTGGTTCCTGCCCTGGTGTTTACCTGGTTTAACTACGGTGATGAGTCTGCCATGCAGGGCTGGGCAATACCTACTGCAACTGATATTGCTTTTGCACTGGGTATTCTCTCTTTGCTGGGTAAACGAGTACCTGCATCATTAAAGCTCTTTTTATTAACACTCGCCATCATCGATGACCTGGTGGCTATTCTTATTATCGCGGTGTTTTATTCTGTAGAAATATCAATGATATCTCTCGTAATAGGTGGCCTTGCCTATGCTGCATGTGTGTTTCAGAACTTGCGCGGAGTGATGCGGTTAACCTCCTATCTTGTATTCGGCTTGATTATGTGGGCAGCGGTGTTGAAATCCGGTGTACATGCGACGATAGCCGGTGTTTTACTGGCATTCACCATTCCTTTAAGGCACCCAAAAGGTAAAGATTATTCGCCGTTGAGACATCTGGAGCATGACCTCCACCCAACAGTGGCTTTCTTCATTTTGCCGTTATTTGCATTTGCCAATACCGGTATCCCGCTGGAAGGAATGAATATGAAGACATTATTGTTACCTGAGCCTTTCGGCATTGCTATGGGTCTATTCGTGGGCAAGCAACTTGGTGTATTCACCTTTACCTGGGCGGCAGTCAAAACCGGTATTGCCAAATTGCCACCAAGAGTTGGCTGGCTGGAGATCTATGGCCTTTCCGTTCTTACAGGCATCGGTTTCACCATGAGTTTGTTTATCAGTTCGCTGGCATTCGAGGAAGGGGCAACCAACCTTAATGCGGACCGCCTGGGCATCCTCGCCGGATCGTTTGCCTCTGCATTAGTTGGTTTTGTTATTCTCTATTTTGCACTGAAAAATAAAGACCCGGTTGATGATGAGCTGGAAGCCAATGAGAACGGCGAGTGAATATACAGGTACTTTTCTTTGCCAGTCTGCGGGATATTTCAGGGGTTGGTGAAAAACAGCTTGATATTACGGAAGGAATGTCTGTAGCTCAATTATGGCAGCAGGTATCTGTCGATTTCGAACTGCTTCCTGATAAGGTGTTGTGTGCTGTCAACCAGGAGTATGTTGATCAGGATTACCGACTTAAACAGGAGGACCACGAAGTTGCTTTCTTTCCACCTGTTACCGGCGGCTGAGAGACGTTTTTTACTATGAAGCAGGCAAATAGTCACTTTATAGACCTTGATGATGTCTCTGCTTATCACGCGTGGCGTGATCATAAACTATCGCAGATGCCGGGCAGTATTGATGAATACATGGTACCTGTGAAGGACCCGGTTCGCCTGACCGAAGATGAACACGATGCAATTCATGACTTGTTAGCGCGGACGAATATGGCGATATTTGTTGCTGATCCTGATGAAGCACGTAACAAGACTATTCCAGTCAATATCTCATCACAGTTCGGCATGCAGCGGCTGGATCATAATATGGGCGCAGATCATGACGGTGTCAGTGAATTGACTGTGCGTGATGGCCAGTGGCGTGGCGGCTATATTCCCTATACGAACAAACCTATCCATTGGCATACCGATGGCTATTACAACGAAGAAAAGAGAAAGATATATGGAATGGTGCTGTATTGTGTGCAGAATGCCTTAAGAGGTGGTGAAAACGCTTTACTGGATCATGAAATTGCATATATCCATCTTCGTGACAGTAACCCCGAATTTGTACGAGCTTTCCTTCATCCTCAGACAATGACAGTTCCTGCCAATGTTATCAATGGCAATGAAATACGCCCAGAGCGGAGCGGGCCGGTGTTCTCAGTCAATGATAGTGGTGCTTTGCATATGCGATATACTGCCCGTGCTCGCAGCATAAGCTGGCGTGACGATAATCTGACCAGAGAGGCAACGGCCTGTCTGAGTGAATTTCTTGCTTCTAAATCACCTTATATTTTACATGTTGGACTCAGACCCGGACTGGGACTGATCTGTAATAACATTCTTCATGACCGCAGCGGTTTTGATGAAGATGATGATCATCGGCGCTTGATATATCGCCTGCGTTATTACGATAGGGCAGATAGCTGATAAAACGCCTCTGGCGTTCACTTACCCTGTTTGATTTCAACACGCAATCTGACTCTTACAGGCATAGTCGTGTTATCCTTTGCAGTAGAGATTTGTGGTAGAAAAAAGGAGCGGAAATATGTCAAAAGAAAACAGGCCGAATGACCCACTGGACATCCTCGGTGTGGCTTATGAGACCATGCTGGAACGCAGTGCGACAGAGTTTCGTAAACTGGAGAAAAAGACAGGGCCAGCTCTACATTCATTGATTGACAATGCAAAGGCAAAAGCTGTCGAGCTTGGAGAAATTACAGAAGATGAAGCCGCGCACCTGGCGGAATATCTGAAACGTGATTTGTCTGATGCTTCATTTTATATATCGGAGCATGGCAGGGAACTTAAAGACTGGCTGGGATTTGAAGATAGTCTGATTGCTGCAGAGTTGCTCGATGTGTTCCTGCAGGCAGCTAATCCGACGACTGTAGAAATGAACGAACTGAAGCTGGAATTGGCGGCCCAGTCAATCTACAAGACTGGCGAAGTTACCGGTCCCGGTGCACTGGCTTGTGATGAATGTGGTGAAGTGCTGCATTTCCACAAAGCGGGTCGTATTCCGCCTTGCCCGAAGTGCCATAAAACGAGTTATCACCGGCAGTCCTGATAGTCTGGTCTGGCATGCTCTAAGCAAGATCGAGTAGTATTCCGGCAACTATGTTAGAGAGTTAGAGATTAAAGCTCTGGTGTAGTTCCGGCATCACAACCCGGGTGTGGGTCATTTTCTGCGCAAGAGCATCCATTGCCCGTGTCTCGCCATGTACGATGTAAGTCGTTACAGGCTGACCGGCTTTCTGATGCCAGTCCAGCAGGCCTTGCTGGTCGGCATGTGCTGAAAAGCCACCTATGGTGTAAATCTTTGCCTTTACACGGATTTCTTCGCCGAAGATCTTCACCGTCTCTGCACCGTCAATTATTTTCCTGCCGAGTGTGCCAGAAGCAGCAAATCCAACGAAGATTACACTGGATTTGGCACGAGCAAGGTTGTATCGCAGGTGATGTACGACACGCCCGCCGGTGCACATTCCGGACCCCGCCATGATGACAGCACCACCGGTAATCTGGTTGATTGCGATCGACTCTGAGGTTTCACGGGTGAAATGCAATCTTGCTAATTTAAAAGGGTCATGGCCACTCTTGAGTACCTTCTCGGCATCCTCATCATAACATTCAGGGTGACGACGGAAAATTTCAGTTGCAGATATAGCCATTGGTGAATCAAGAAAAACCGGCAGGTTCCTGTTGAGTGAACCATTTTCAGTGCCTTCACGCAGGTAATAGAGAATTTCCTGTGTGCGCTCGAGCGCAAAGGTAGGGATGATGACATTGCCTCCACGTGCGTGCGTGGTGTTAATTGCATCATATAACTCCTCAATAGAGGGCTTCAGCAATTTATGCTGTCGGTCGCCATATGTCGATTCCATGACGACAATATCAGTCTCAGGTGGATTAGCCGGATCGCGCAGTATCGCTCGACCCGCATAACCGAGGTCTCCAGAAAACAGGATACGTCGACTAGTATTCTTTTCTTCAAGCTCAAGCTGAATGGATGCAGAACCAAGAATATGACCAGCCTCTAAAAAGGTTGCATTGATACCTGGAGCAATTTGAATTTTCTGGTTATAAGATGCCTTTCTGCCAAAAAAGTCTGTCGCATTCAGTGCATCCAGAGTTGTGTATAACGGCTGTATTTCGACGATATCTTTGCCTCTTCTACGCGCTTTTCGCCGTTGGTATCGCGCATCCTCTTCCTGCAGTCCCGCAGAATCCAGCATCACCAGGCGGGCAAGTTCTCGTGAGGCGGCTGTAGTAATGATTTCACCCTGAAATCCGCGTTTGACTAATAGCGGGATACGGCCACAATGGTCAAGGTGTGCATGGGTCAGCAGCAGAAAATCAATACTCTTCGGATCAAAGCCAAAGTCGCCGGAATTCTCTATGGTGATTTCTTTTCGACCTTGATATAAGCCACAGTCAATAAGTATTCGTTTGCTACCACACTGTACCAGGTGGCAAGAGCCGGTGACGTTACGATCTGCACCGTGAAAAGAAATTCTCATTATAATTTACGATTTGCAATCATCGCAGCGTCAGCATCATTGCTCTCGGTTCGTCGGTGTGATTTTGGCGATAAAACTTTCGCTACGACGACAGAAATATTATCTGGACCACCATTTTCATTGGCCAGCTCTACAAGCTTTTCGGCAGTTTTCTGCGGGCCGCCATCCTGATTGAGTACGAACCCAATGGTGTTATTGCTTACAACTTCAGTCAGACCATCCGAGCAAAGAACAAAAACATCGCCAGGCTGTGGACAGCCAGATATGAAAGAAGGCTCAATTTCACGATTTCCGAGAGCCTGCAGTAAAAGAGCCCTTTGCGGATGGCGTTTTGCATCTTCTAGCTTGATAGTGCCTTGTTTGACCATGCCCTGTATCCAGCTATGGTCAGTAGATAACTGTTTGATTTTTCCATCACGAAAACGGTAACAGCGAGAATCACCAACATTTCCTATTACAAACCAGCTGCCGCAAAACAACAGGCAGGCGATGGTTGTACCCATTCCGCTTTTTTTATCATCACCGCCAGATTCGTCAACGATTTTTCTGTTTGCCTGTTGAATTGATTTTTCCATCAGGACTTTTAATGGACCAGGGGTGGAGAAGGCATCATCAGATTTAGCTTCTATATGAATGCCAGCAATAAGAAACTGACTGGTGACATCGATAGCTAGCTGGCTGGCTACTTCACCTGCATTATGTCCTCCCATGCCGTCGGCCACGATTGCCAGGCTGTGGTGACTGTCAACAAGAATATTATCCTCATTGTTGTTACGGCGTTGTCCGGTGTCAGTGATGCCAGCGATCCTGATTCGGACATGTTGGGGGCGACCGGGGATTACTGGTTTCATATTTCGCTACTTGAGATCATTGTTAATTCGAGTATCCGCTGGTATGTTTTAGACAGCCGCTCAGGGTCTTCCAGCATAACATGTTCATCAATCTGGTGAATACTGGCATTACAGGGGCCCAGCTCAACAACCTCAGCTCCAGTTGGTGCGATAAAGCGCCCATCTGATGTACCGCCAGAAGTTGAAAGCTCGGGTTTGATTCCAAGGACATCGTTGCATGCATTGCTGACTGCTTTTACCAGTGAGCCTTTACTGGTTAAAAACGGCTTGCCTGACAGCCGCCAGTCTATCGTATAGTTTAATTCGTGTTTGTCAAATACCGCGGATACATAGTCTCGAATTTGCATTTCATTCAACTCAGAAGAAAAACGAAAGTTGAACTTTATCTCTACATTTCCAGGAATGACATTTTCAGCACCTGTACCCGATGAAACATTTGAAATCTGGAAACTGGTGGGTGGAAAAAAATCATTACCCTGGTCCCATTCGATTTCTACCAGTTCAGCGAATGCGGGCAGGGCACGGTGAAATGGATTGTCTGCCAGGTCAGGATAGGCAACATGACCCTGTTTGCCGTGAACGGTCATATATCCATTCAGTGAGCCACGTCGGCCTACTTTGACAGTGTCACCTAGCAGGCTGACAGATGAAGGCTCACCAACGATACAATAATCAATCTTGAGCGACTGCTCCTGCAGCCATTGCATGACCTTAACTGTACCATTTATAGATGGCCCTTCTTCATCCGATGTGATTAGCAGAGCAATGGTGCCCGGGTGATCCGGGTTTTGCTGAATATACTGTTCTACTGAGGTAACAAAGGCAGCGATAGAGGTTTTCATGTCGGCACTGCCGCGACCATATAATTTACCGTCACGCTGTGTTGGTGTGAATGGCGGTGATGTCCAGTTACTTTCCTTACCGGTCGGTACAACATCCGTGTGGCCGGCAAATACAAACAGTGGTTTACCTGTACCGTGCGTTGCCCAGAGGTTGTCAACATCTTCAAAGCGCAGGTGCTGGCAGACGAAGCCAATAATGCTTAGTCGCTCAGCAATCAGTTTCTGGCAACCCTCATCAGCGGGTGTGACAGATGGACGGCTGATTAACTCACAGCTCAAATCAAGAGTATCTTCAATCATGCATCAGTCTTGAGTAGTTCGCTATATCGCTCAGGAGTGAAGCCAACTTCGATTATGTTTCCAATCTGTAGAACGGGCCGTTTTATCAAAGTCGGGTGTTTCATCATCAGCGTCATGGCACGCGTTTCATCAAGATCATCGCGATCTTTATCATCCAGGCTGCGCCATGTTGTGCTGCGTTTGTTTAACAGACTGGTCCAGTCTATTTTTTCCAGCCAGGTGCCAAGTGTATGGCGTACAAACTGATCAGACCTTAGATCGAGGAAGCTGTATTGATGGCCATTATCCTCTAACCATTTCTGCGCAGATCGTACGCTGTCGCAGTTTTTAATACCAGCAAGGATGATTGGAGTAGCCATGATTCAGTACATTCTGATTTATAGTTATTACTAAATTATTCAAACGATTCAGGCTTCACGAAGTAACTCATTAATGCCTACTTTACTACGGGTTTTCTCGTCGACTTGTTTTACGATGATAGCGCAATTCAGGTTATAACTGCCATCTTTTGATGGCAATGAACCTGGTACAACGACAGAGTAAGGCGGTACACGGCCATAACTGTATTCACCTGTTTCCCGATTAAAGATTTTGGTGCTTTGACTAAGGAATACACCCATGGCCAGAACAGCACCTTCTTCTACTATCACGCCTTCTACCACCTCAGAACGCGCACCAATGAAACAGTTGTCTTCAATGATGGTGGGGGCTGCCTGTAGCGGCTCCAGTACGCCACCGATTCCTACGCCTCCGCTGAGGTGCACATTTTTGCCGATTTGTGCACAGGAACCTACAGTTGCCCAGGTATCAACCATAGTGCCTTCATCGACATAGGCGCCGATATTTACATAGCTTGGCATGAGAACGACATTCGGTGCTATGTAAGATCCGCGGCGAGCAGTTGCTGGTGGAACAACTCTATAACCGCCCTGACGGAAGTCACGTGAATTGCTATCACTGAACTTTGACGGAATTTTGTCGAAATAATTAGTGAAGCCGCCTTTAATAAAACTGTTATCTTCAATACGGAAATATAACAATACCGCTTTCTTTAGCCAGTCATTGACAATCCAGTCACCTTCTTTTTTCTCAGATACCCGCGCTTCACCTGTATCCAGCATTTCTATAGCGCTGTATACGGCATCTTTTACATGGCTTGCAGCAGTGCGTGGAGTGATATCTGCACGTTGCTCATAGGCTTCTTCGATCTGGTTCTTCAGGTCTTGCATTTCTATTTCCTCGGAAATTAGTCAGTTTCAGTTTTCAGGTGTCGATTTGTATTGTTCACAACCGCGTATTCTTACATTATTTCAGTTACAAATTCGCGAATTCTTTCAGCAGATTCTATACATTCCTCCAGTTCAGCCACCAGGGCGATTCGCACGCGGTTATTACCGGGATTCCCGCTCAGCGTATCACGTGCCAGGTAAGTTCCCGGCAGAGTTACCACATTTTCATTTAGAAACAGATTGCGGCTGAATTGTTCCTCATTAATGGGCGTTTCCGGCCACAGGTAGAAGCCGGCCGGTGGGTTATTCAATTTCAATACAGGCTCTAATATACCAATCACAGCAGTGAATTTATCACGATAAGTGGCCCGATTTCGAATGACATGCTCATCATCATCCCATGCTGCTACTGATATGGCCTGGGTCAGTCGGTTCGGCACACAGCCGTGATAGGTGCGATATTTAAAGTAGCCATCAATGATATTACTGTCTCCGGCAACAAAGCCCGAGCGCAGTCCTGGCAGGTTGGAACGTTTAGAAAGGCTATGAAAAACGATGCAGCGCTCGAAATTAGTTCTTCCCAGAGCAACCGCAACCTGCAAAAGACCTGTAGGTGGTTTATCTTCATCTCGATAGAGTTCGCTATAGCATTCATCAGCTGCAACGATGAAGTTGTATTGATCAGCCAGTCGCAGAACCTCGGTGTATATCGCTGCGGGCATAACTGCGCCGGTTGGGTTATCCGGTGAGCAGAGGATCAGCAGTTGGGTTTCCTGCCAGATTTGTTCGGGTACCTTGTGCAGTTGAGGCAGCCAGCTGTTTTCCTCTGTGCTATTAAGAAAATAGGGCGCTGCACCTGCCATGATAGCTGCACCTTCATAGATCTGATAGAAGGGGTTCGGCATAACAACACGTGCTGCATCATGATTGTGGCGGTCTATGGCAGCCTGGATAAATGAAAAAATGGCTTCCCGGCTCCCACTGACGGGTAAAACATGTCTCGCCGGGTCGAGAAGATTATCATCAATACAGAAACGACGGCTTAGCCAGTGGCAGATTGACTCTCTCAGGTCTTCTTCGCCGCGGGTTGCCGGATAACCTGATAGCAAATGACCACTCGTTGACAGGATGTCATGAATAAACGCGGGTGGTTTATGTTTAGGCTCACCCAGTGACAGCATGATGCGCTGTTTAGCAGTAGGCGGCTTAAGCCCGGTTAGAAGGTGATTGAGTCGTTGGAAGGGGTATTGTTGCAGGCTTTCCAGTCGGGAATTCATTTTTTCAAAAGGTTTTTCAAGTTATTGATATTAGAAACCGTATTGTTAATCTTACGGGCTTTCGCCATGCGAATCGGAAGATGTTTAAAATATGATTTCATCACTGGAATTCTGCGAATAATCGAGTCTGTCAATAATATATTGTCTAATATTATTCTGCTGTTCGCTGTCGGTTATGGGTTTGTTGGCAAGATCGGTAACAATAAAGATATCCTCAATTCGGGCACCAAAAGTGGCCACCTTGGCATTATGCAACTTGATGTCGCATTGATCGAATACTTCGGCAATCTGGTATAGAAGTCCTGGTCTGTCCTGTGCGATGACTTCGATGCAGGTCTGCTGACCTTGATGCGTCTCAGAGAAATGAACCTCAGTCGGTATAGGAAACTGTTTTAAGGCACGGGCAATGTGAGCTTTCAGGGGGTCTCGGCCTTTGCGCGGATTCAGTAGCTGTTCTGTCAGTGCATTTTCGATTTCCTTAAGCTTGGCGGGCTCAAAGACTGCATCATCATTTTGATCCAGAACCCGGTAATTGTGCAGCGCAAAGCCCATTTGCGAAGTGTGCAGGCGTGCATCGACGATGTTCAGATGCTGACAGTCAAAACCAGCCGTGGTCATTACTAGCAGGTTTGCCAGGTCCGGAGTAAACACCAGTATTTCTGTGCTGCCTGAATTCTCTGCATAGCGTACTGAGACAATAGGTAACTCCAGTGCGCGAACATCGGCCAGGGTTTTCATATGCCACTGTAAAGTATCTATTTTGTAACGCAGGAAATAGTCACTATCGAACAGTGACAGGTATCGATGAAAAGTATCTTCCGACAACTGTGTCGGAACAAGGCTGGTGAACAGCTCCTGCTGCATGTTTTCAAGTCGTTCAGCATTGTATTCACTGTCTGTGGTGTCGCGTCTCAGATGTCTCGATGTGGCGTGATACAACTGCTGCAGGAGTTTATTTTTCCAGTCATTCCAGACGTTTGGGCTGGTTCCTCGCATATCAGCCATGGTTAGCAGGTAGATATTTTCCAGTCGTTCCTGGTTACCAACCTTGTCGGCAAACTCTTTAATGACAGCCGGATCTGAAATATCCGTTTTTTGCGCTGTCCAGGACATGATCAGGTGATTGCGCACCAGCCAGGCGACAAGTTTTGTGTCATATTCGCTGAGGTCATGCTGACGACAAAATTGAATGCTGATCTTTTCACCTTTTTCGGAGTGATTGCCACCACGTCCCTTGGCAATATCATGCAGCAGGGCTGCGAGATATAAGCGTTCGGGCTTGAACAGAGAAGAGAACAGTTTACTTGCCAGGGGGTACTCATCTCGAAATTCATCGATCGCCAGTCTGCGCAGGTTGCGAAGGACAAATAGACTGTGAATATCAACTGTGTAGATATGAAATAAATCATGCTGCATCAGGCCCACGACGCGGCCGAAGGCTGGGAAATACGCACCGAGTACACCATAGTTATTCATTTTTCGCATTATGTGCGTCAGGCCGGAACCATGACGAAATAATGAAATAAACAGGCTTCGGCAGGCGATGTCCTGGCGGAACTCGCGGTTGATCAGCGTCAATGAGTTATGAATCAGCCGTATTGTGTTAGCCCTGATGCCTTTAAGTTCCGGCTTTTCCTGCAAAATGTAGAACACCTCAAGCAGGGCAAACGGCTGCCGATTGAATACGTCATTATCAACGACATCAACATAGCCATTGATGGCATTGAAACGTCGATTTATTTCAATGATGGTATTGTCCTGCTGATCAAGGAAGGCCTCTTCAAAATGCTGTAGCAGGATGTCGTTCAACAGACCGAGTTCCTTGACTGTCCGGTAGTAGCGCTTCATAAGCTGTTCTACTGCGAGGTTTCCGGGCTTGTCGGAGTACCCGAATTCTGCAGCCAGTTCTCGCTGGTGTTCGAACAAAAGACGGTCTTCGCGGCGACCGGTCAGGAAATGCAGGCCATTGCGCAGGCGCCAGAGAAAACTTCGACAGCGAATAAGTGTCTGGTATTCATCCCTGGTGAGAAATTCATGCTGAACCAGCTCCTGCAGGGAAGATGATTTGAAATAACGCATGGTGACCCAGCTGATCATGTGCAGATCGCGCAGGCCGCCAGGGCTTTCTTTAATATTTGGCTCCAGTTTATATGCGGTGTCGCCAAAGCGAACATAACGTTCGCGCTGTTCTTTTAGCTTGGCGTGGAAATAATCGTCGGCAGGCCATACTTTATCCGCTGCGATAGCTGACTGCATTTGACGAAATAGTTCAGTTGAACCGGATAGCAAACGGGCTTCCATGAGATTAGTTACCACAGTCAGGTCAGTTGCCGCTTCGGCACATTCACTGACAGTGCGGACACTATGGCCGATGTCGAGGCCGATATCCCATAAAGTGTGGAGAAATTCTTCGCCTGATTCAGCAAAAGACTCACGCATATCCTCACTGACCAGTATCA
>JGI858J16261_1000083_pt1 | contig 11607 bp, 14 predicted proteins | sample TiedelARG03_113m_FD_16261 | JGI IMG/M metagenome (IMG submission 16261) | reverse complement strand
GCTTATGCAATCGTTTTCTTCGGTACTATCGTCAAGCGTAAAGTTAAACACATCTATGTAGCCAACTGGTTTCTAGGTGCTTTTATTCTTACTGTTGCGGTACTTCACCTCGGTAACAGTGCGGCGCTGCCAGTCAGCCTGATGGGCATGAAATCCTACTCTGCCTATGCCGGTGTACAGGATGCAATGGTACAGTGGTGGTATGGCCATAATGCTGTAGGCTTTTTCCTGACAGCCGGCTTTCTCGGCATGATGTACTACTTTATGCCTAAAGCCGCCAACCGGCCGGTTTATTCCTATCGCCTTTCTGTTGTCCATTTCTGGGCAATCGCCTTTACCTACATATGGGCCGGCCCGCATCATCTGCACTTTACCGCACTGCCTGACTGGACACAGTCTCTGGGCATGGTCATGTCTCTGATTCTGCTAGCACCAAGTTGGGGTGGCATGATTAACGGTATCATGACCCTCTCGGGGGCCTGGGATAAATTACGCACCGACCCAATTCTCAAGTTCCTGGTTGTTGCTATTTCCTTCTACGGTATGTCTACCTTCGAAGGCCCGATGATGTCTATCAAAACAGTTAACGCCCTGTCACATTACACCGACTGGACTGTTGGTCACGTGCATTCTGGCGCACTCGGATGGGTAGCCATGATCTCGATCGGCAGCATGTACTTCATGATTCCGCGCCTGTTCGGCAAGACTCAAATGTACAGCTCACGCCTGATAGAATTTCATTTCTGGATTTCTACCCTCGGTGTCGTACTGTACATTGCCGCCATGTGGATCTCTGGTGTCATGCAGGGCCTGATGTGGAGAGCTACCAACACCGATGGCACACTGACCTATAGCTTTATTGAAAGTGTCACCGCCATGCATCCGTTCTATGTTACTCGTGCAGTTGGCGGCCTGGTGTTCCTTAGTGGGATGTTCTTGATGGCCTACAACGTCTGGAAAACGGTGAAAGCCGAAGACGCCAAAGCTGTTGATGCCATCATTCCAGAACCAGCGCACTAAGAAGGAGATCACTATGTCACTTCAAACAAAAACTGAAAAAAGCGTCCCTCTCCTGATCATACTGAGCATAATTGTGATCTCGTTCGGGGCACTGGTTGAAATCGTTCCTTTGTTCTTCATGAAATCAACCACGCAACCCATTGATGGGCTCAAGCCTTACACTGCCATGCAACTAACAGGGCGTGATATTTATGTTCGTGAAGGCTGCAATACCTGTCATTCTCAAATGATTCGTCCATTCCGCGCAGAGACAGAACGCTACGGCCATTATTCACTGGCCAGTGAGTTCGTCTATGATCGTCCGTTCCTGTGGGGCTCCAAGCGTACAGGTCCTGACCTGCACCGCGTTGGCGGACGTTACAGCAACGAATGGCACCGTATCCACCTGATTAATCCACGTGATGTGGTTCCTGGTTCAGTTATGCCAGGCTACCCGTGGCTAGCTGAAAACAGCGTCGAAGGCTCGAATATAGCTGAAAAGATGAAAACACTGAGAGTTCTGGGCGTGCCGTATACAGATGAAGATGTCGCCGGTGCAGCTGACCAGCTTAAGGGCAAAACCGAGATGGATGCCATGATTGCTTACCTGCAGAATATGGGATCAACTATCCCGGCAGTGAGGTGATCAGCATGGACACTACGGAATTTCATATCTACTGGACAGTATCACTGTTCGTTCTATTCATCGCCATTGTAATCTGGGCATGGAGCAGCAAGCGTAAAGTAGAGTTTGATGAATTAGCGCATCTGCCTCTGGATGAGGACAAGTTTGTAGCTGAAACAAGGAAATCAGAGGGAGAAAACAATGCCTGAATATGATTTGATGTCAGATTTCACCAGCCCATTCTGGGCCTGGTATATCTTCATTATCGTCGCCGGCAGCATCATCTGGCTGTTTTATCTGTTAATGACTCAGAATAAAGATAAAAACAGCAGCACAGAAATTAAGCCAACAGGGCATAAGTGGGACGAGGACCTTGAGGAACTCAACACACCATTGCCGCGTTGGTGGCTGCAGCTGTTTTATGCAACCAATATTTTCGCAGTTGGCTACCTTATACTGTATCCGGGTATTGCGATCTTTGACGGTGTGCTCAACTGGTCATCTGTCGGTGCCTACTATGCAGAACAGGAAGCTGCAGAACAGAAATACGGTGAACAGTATGTCAATTACCTGAAACAGGATGTTGCTACACTGGCTACGAATAAGGATGCCATTATCACTGGCAGTCGCCTTTTCAGTACCTATTGCACACAATGTCATGGCAGTGATGCCGGTGGTGGCCCGGGATTTCCTAACCTGCGTGACGGAGACTGGCTCTGGGGTGGTGATGTAGCCCAGATTAATCAGACAATCACCAGCGGCCGTATGGCAGCCATGCCAGCCTGGGGTGCAGTGCTCGGTGATGACGGCGTAAAGAACGTCACTGCTTATGTGATGTCACTAAGCGGCAGAAAAACTGCCGGTGATCTGGGTGCTGGAAAAGAAAAGTTTCAGCAGCTATGTGTTGCCTGTCATGGTGCCGAAGCTAAAGGCAATATTGCCCTTGGTGCACCAAACCTGACAGACCAGACCTGGTTATATGGCGGCTCGCGCCGTTCCATTGAAAAAACTCTTATTGAAGGTAGAAATGGACGTATGCCCGCTTTTGGAGACTTTCTTGGAGAAGGCAAAGTTCACCTTCTGACTGCATATGTATATAGCCTGTCAGTCGAAAACTAGTATTGCCCATATAGCTGATTAATTTTTCCAGCAAGAAAAATGCCGGGCAATGCCCGGTATTTTTTTCAGCAATCGGGTAGAATAACTTTGCTCAAGTATACACATTCAGGAGCCTTTCATGTCTGAAAAAGAAGAAATCCCAAAGATCCAGCGCATTGTTGCCGTTCTTTGGCCATCCTTTCTTACATCCGGTGTCGCCATGATCATTTTTTACTGGATTTTTTCACCGGAAGAGCTGTTCCCCGAGCTAATTGCCAGCGGCGTCGGTAACATGGCAATCTATTCCGTGACTTTCCTTTTTTTATGGCTTACTACACTCACATCCTGCCTGTTGTCATGTTATTTCCTGCGACCGTGCAATCGTTGTAACGATTAGTTAAAACATCTGCTCAACACCCGTGGAATGATCGCAGTTCCACAACTCAAACAATCAATGCTTTAGCACGAGAATACGATCATGTCTTCAACAGACTCGAATAACGACAATCAGGAATATGATTCACTTTACGCCAAGCGTAAGGAAATCTATCCACGCGAGGTGCACGGTGTCTTTGCCAACTGGCGCGTGGCGATGATTGCTCTGACACTTGGTCTCTATTATATCCTGCCCTGGATAAGCTGGGGCGAAGGTCGCCAGGCCATCCTGTTTGATCTACCAAACAGGAAGTTCAATATATTCATGCTGACCCTGTGGCCACAGGATCTTATCTACCTGTCTGCATTGCTCATCATTTCTGCCCTTGCGCTGTTTCTATTCACTACCGTTGGCGGCAGACTATGGTGTGGTTATGCCTGTCCTCAAACAGTCTGGACTGAAGTATTCTTGTGGATTGAGCGCAAAGTAGAAGGTAGTCGGCCGAAACAGATTAAGCTGGCAAAATCACCCTGGAATTTGAATAAGATCATAAGAAAGGGAGGTAAACACGTTATCTGGGTTGTGTTTTCGCTGTGGACAGGTTTTACCTTTGTTGGCTATTTCACGCCTATTAGAGAACTTGCACAGGCTATACCTACCTGGGACCTTGGACCCTGGGAGACATTCTGGATCTTCTTTTATGCCTTCGCTACCTATGGTAATGCGGGCTGGCTGCGGGAGCAGGTTTGCATCTACATGTGTCCCTATGCGCGTTTCCAGAGTGTCATGTTTGATGACAATACGCTGATCATTTCCTATGATGAGAAACGCGGCGATCCGCGCGGTACGCGTAAACGCGGCAAGGATAAACCCGTAGACAAGGGTGACTGCATAGATTGCGATCTCTGCGTACAGGCTTGTCCTACAGGCATTGATATCCGTGATGGCCTGCAGTACCAGTGCATTGCCTGCGCGGCATGTATCGATGCCTGCGATGATGTCATGGGTAAAATGGATTACGACCCCGGCCTTATTCGTTACACCACACTGAATGAAATTAAAGGTGAAGGACTGCACATTTTCAGGCCCCGTGTCTATCTCTACACGAGTATCCTTATCGGGCTAATTCTGGCAATGGGCTGGTCTCTGGCTACGCGTATTCCAGTAAGTCTCGATGTTAACCGAGATCGCAATATTCTTTATCGTGAGGCGACAAACGGTGACCTTGAAAATGTCTTCAAGCTAAAGATCATGAACCAGGACAGTCAAGCGCATAACTTTATTATCACCATGGAAGGCCTGCCAGGATCGGTTCTCGATGCTGATGACGTAGAAATTCATACTGAAAGTGGAGAAACCGCAAATACGCTTGTTAGGGTCCGGGCAAGTGAAGACGTCATAAAAGATCGCAGTACCAGCATTACGATTAAGGTTACTGCAACGGATAATGAAAAGTTAACCGATGAAGAAAGTGCTCGTTTCATCGCTCCCGCTGACTGGTTCCAGTGATTATGAATGATAAAAATACTGACCTCAGTCGCCCATGGTATAAAGAGCCCATGGTATGGCTGGCCATTAGCATTCCATTATCTGCAGTAATCTATGGGATATTCTTTCTTACCGTATCCATCACTTCATTTGATGGCATGGTTGTCGACGACTATTATAAAGTCGGCAAGCAGATAAACCGTGAACTAAGACGAGATAAGGCCGCCCAGTCACACGGACTTAGAGCACAGCTGTCAGTTGATGGTGAACAACTGGTAGTCTTTATTGCATCTGACCCGGTATATACACCGCCACCGGCACTTGAAATTAACTTCTTTTATTCCACACGTGCAGACCGCGACAAGGAAACATTTGTTGAACAAACATCTCCAGGTATCTATAGAGGGCTAATACCCAACCTGGAGATAGGCCGCTGGAATGTACAGATATCATCTGATGACTGGCGTTTGCTGGGATCGATGCGGGTACCAGATGAAACTAGTGTGGTCATCATTCCGCTGGTAAAATAAAAAGCTGAAAAATACCAGTTATGAACCTCAAGGCCTGCAATTATGCAGGCTTTTTTTATGGCTAAGGCAGAGGCGAATTTCACAGAACAAAAACGCATTTCACTCTGGCACTCCACTCGCAGCAGGACTGCTATATGCTTTTTTCTATGGCCAGACGGCTGTTATGCGATGTGCAATTCATGAATATTCAATCGAAAACTTGAGCACAGATATTTGTTGTGATATGTGTTATCCCTAGCTGCTACATTTCTGAAGTACATAAGACGAATAAATAACCACTAAACGAGGAATACCACCATGTTAATTAAAGACCATATGAGCATTTCCCCTGTGACGATACGGGAAGATGCAGACTATAAATCCGCTTTTGAGGTAATGGACGAAAAAAACTTTCATCACCTGCCTGTGGTAAATGGTGAAAATGAAGTAGTCGGTGTCGTGTCACTCAGAGATTTGCAGATGGCTGCCCGCTGTTTTTTTGAATCACCCCACGAGATATCAGAAGTCATGCATACACCCGTATTGACTGCAAGAGCTGGCGATACTTTGTCCAATGCTGTCGAAATGATGGCTGATAACAGGTTCGGTTGCCTGCCGATACTGGACGACAATAACCACGTGATGGGAATGCTTACAGAAACTGATCTATTCCGCCTACTTTCGGATCATCTGGCGGGCAAATATTAGATCCGCAGCCCTCTGCCATAAGAGAGATTCTCTGCTGTGATCCGTTACGGGTATTTGACCCATAGACCTGGCGCGCCGCCATTAATGGTCTGTGCAAGCTTTTCTAGCACAATACTCCACCCCCCGGTCCCGGCAGGTTATCATTCAATCAAATACCGCGGATACCGATGCATAGATGGAATCAACACGGCTTGACGAGAGTCCAGGCCGACCCTAGATGCCCTGCACCACACACCGCACAGGTGACATACTGGAGATTCCATTGCTAACATGGAATTGCTGCAGAGTATTTGCTCAAAGAATTCTATGGAATAACTACCCAGTCGCCAGTTACGAATATCTCAACGAAGGTGCATCTTATAGGAAGGGATATCAGCATTTTTTGCCTGGGAAAAGTTTGCGTATTCCATGTTAACGGTTGCCAGTTCAACATCATTAAAGTCTGTGTCGCTAACGTTTGCACGGCGCATGTTGGATCCACCGAGAACTGCACCGGTAAANTCTGAATTGGAAAGATTCGCATTCCTGAAATCTGCCTTCTCTACCTGGGTCCCGCGCATATTTGCATTTGTCAGATCAGCGTCTTCCAGGTTGGCCAGGTTCAGAACGGTGTATCCACCCGGGCTCAGGGTAGACAGGTCTGCTCTCTGTAGATTAGCGCCCCTGAGATTTGCACTATTCAGGTGACTGTCTCTAAAATCAGCTTCAGTGAGGTCTGTACCGCTGAAGTTTACGCCTATCAGCAACGCACGGCGTGCTTTCAGTTTATGCATATAACTGCCACTGAAGTCCGCATCGCGTGAGTCAGAATTGCACAGGAAAGCTAGTTCGAGGTTGGCGTTGCGCATTTCTGTATTGCGCAAGTCGGCTCTGTCAAAATTAACACATGTTAGATCTGCTTCATTAAATACAGCTGCGTCACCGCGGTGTGCGGCTCCAGCACTAACATGCGACAGGTTTGCCTTATGAAGGATGGCGTTATTGAATCGTGCTCCTTGCAGTTTGGCATGCCCTAGATTAGCGTGACTCAGGTCGGCACCGCTAAGATCACTATTCAAGAAATCCGCACCCTGCATGTCCTGCCCGATCAAATCGGCGCCTCGCAAATCGTATTCCCTCAGGTCCGCATCTGTCAGACTGTCAGCATTAATTGTGGCAAGAACCTGACCAGAATCTTTATGTTTAATTTCCATCAACTCAGAAGCCCCTAAAATTGAGATCGCAAATTAGAGAATTAGCCTTATGTCCAAAGAATAAATGGCTACATTCACCGTAACTATAATTATACTCCTCTACTTCACTCTTACCTACTCAAATGTTGAGTCGATCGGGGGGTAGATTTGAATTCTCGGCCAGCGATCCAGATACCCAGGAACGGCCGCACAAGCCAAATAATCAAGCCATATGACCCGCTTTAGATAACCGTTTGCATACGTTCAATTAAACTTAATACAACCCATAGAAAACCTGAACGGTTCAATTAGGTGTTTAATTATTATCTGCTGAAATTTCTCAGCTGCTAATTGTGATTTCGATGCAGACAGGCAGGTTATAGCAGATTCCACCTGGCCACTAATTCCAGGGCGAGACGTGTGTGTGCTGCGCATTCAATAGCAGCCACTCGAGGATCAGGCCAGTTTACCAGTCGTAATAACTCATATTGCTCGTAGGACATCTTGAATAGTCGTTCTCGCAGCGACTCAGGATGCAATGCCAGGTGGTTTGCAAAACGATCGACATAGACATCAATCAGGTGAACTGAGAAATCCATGCGGCCACACCTTGCGAGCCGTGCTGCGGTTCAGCAACGTATTTCCTTTGATCGATGGCGATGCGCCCGGTGCTGTCGAGTTGCTGGCTGGTTGCACTTCCAAACAGCAGTGAGAGAATAACAGCCGCAATAATCTTTTTCATGACTCTATCTCCTTTCTGTTCTCCATGTTTGATTTCATGTTAGCCGGCATGGCGGGCAATAATCCCAGCAACTTTCGGAGAACAATTAATGTTCTTTTGTCGCACGGAAGTCGACGCCGGGATACCGTTCAATTGCCAGTTCAAGATTTACCCGCGTAGGCGCCAGGTATGTCAGGCTGTTAGCACCATCAAGTGCGAGATTACTCGACGCCTTCTGCTTTAATATATCTATTTCCCGCTCATCACTGGATTCAACCCAGCGGGCAGTCGTAACATTCGCCGCTTCAAATATGCATTCAACTCTGTATTCGGATTTCAAACGCTGGGCCACTACATCAAACTGCAATATACCGACAGCACCAAGGATCAGTTCGTTGGACTCCAGCGGCCTGAATAATTGTGTCGCACCTTCTTCGCTAAGCTGCTGCAGCCCTTTCAATAATGCCTTGTTCTTCAACGGGTCTTTAAGAATCACGCGGCGGAACAGTTCTGGAGCAAAATGCGGTATACCGAGGAACTTCAGGTCTTCGCCTTCACTGAAAGCATCACCAATTTGTATCGTCCCATGGTTGTGTACACCGAGTATATCTCCCGGCCAGGCCTCTTCTGCGGTCGAGCGTTCACCTGCCATAAAAGTCAGTGCATTATTAACAATCACATCCCGTGCCAGTCTGACATGGCGCATTTTCATGCCACGCCGGTACTTACCTGAGGTAACACGTAAGAAGGCGATGCGGTCCCGGTGAGCCGGGTCCATATTCGCCTGGATCTTGAACACGAAACCGGTGAATTTTTCTTCACCTGGAGCGACTATGCGCTGTTGTGCTTCCCGTGGGGCTGGATACGGTGCATGCTCAACAAAACTATCCAGTAGTAATTGCACACCGAAATTATTAATAGCTGAACCAAAAAACACAGGCGTCAACGAACCATCAAGATAATCTTCCAGTGAAAACTCATGGCTGGCACCACGTACCAGTTCAATCTCTTCTCGCAGCTCGTCTATCATGGTACCGAGGACCTCTGCTGCTTCTGCAGAATCAATTCCTTCTATCACCCGCCCGTCGATTGCCTTGCTCCCGGGTTGGTAAAGATATACACGGTCCTCGTAGAGGTGGTAGACGCCCTGAAATTCATTTCCCATACCAATTGGCCAGGTCATCGGCGCGCAACGAATATTGAGTACCTGCTCTACTTCATCGAGAATTTCCAGCGGATCTCTACCGAAGCGATCCATTTTATTGACGAACGTCATGATTGGCGTTGTGCGTAAACGGCAAACTTCCATCAGTTTAATCGTGCGCGCTTCTACACCTTTTGCGATATCAATGACCATCAGGGCAGAATCAACTGCGGTCAATGTTCGATAGGTATCTTCCGAAAAGTCTTCGTGACCAGGCGTATCGAGCAGGTTGACGATTCGATCACGGTATGGAAACTGCATAACCGAGGTGGTGACGGAGATACCACGCTGCTGCTCCATTTCCATCCAGTCAGAAGTGGCATGGCGTTCTGCTTTACGGCCTTTCACTGCGCCGGCGAGTTGAATCGCGCCGCCAAACAGCAGCAACTTTTCTGTCAGGGTCGTCTTACCTGCATCAGGATGCGATATGATGGCGAATGTACGCCGACGTAATAATTGGTCTTCCAGTTCACTCATGTCAACACATAAAAATAGTTTTGAAGGATACGAAAAATAATAAAATTAATGCAATGATGGGCGCCATTCCAGGCCAGCAATAATTTCTGCTTCAGCCTCAATAATTTCCTGGTTGCGACGATCGATCTCAGTCTGATCAAAATAATTCAACGCCATTTTTTTAAACACATCACCATGCCTTGCTTCTGTCGCCCACAAGTCGCGGTAGAATTCCTTTAGTTCAGAATCTTCTAAAGCTTCTGCGATAATTCTGAATCGTTCAGCTCCACGTGTTTCAATAACTGATGCTACCAGTAAACGGTCTAGTAGACGTTCATCTCGCCCATGGCGACAAACCTTGATCAGCTGATTGACATACGGATCTGGCTGGTCTGGTGTCATCTGCAGACCTCGCTTGTCCATCAATGCTAAAACGTCACGAAAATGATCCAGCTCATCCTGTGCCACTTGCAATAAATCAGGGAGTATTTCTGTACGATCAGGGTACTTCACCACCACAGACATGGCATAGGCCATCGCTTTTCTCTCACAACTGGCATGATCGATTAGAAAAGCATCAAAATTATCCAGAATTACTTGCACCCATTCAGGATCAGTAGCACTGGCAAGCTGTGCACGCACTCTAGGCATCAGGGAAATCCTTAGCGAAAATTAGCCGGCTATTCTACCATATGCGAACATAGTCAGTGACTCTGTTAAACTTCAACTGCCCTCGTTGAAAAATACCCGCAATATTTTCACAAGATATGCCTCATAAATAGATAGAATTAACCCTCAACACTTGCAAGATAATAATTAATACTGGATCCTTTAGAATAAATATATGGACCTGATATGCAGTATAAATAGCGCTGCGCCCTTTATGCTATTGTGATAATAAAAACTCGCTAACTTAATGATTATCTGACTATGAAACATTGTCAAAATTGCGGCTCCCTGGTGAACCTGCTAGTGCCAGAAGGCGATAACCGTCACAGGCATGTTTGCGCCAACTGTGGTGACATACATTATCAAAACCCGAAGATCGTAGCCGGATGCCTGCCTGTGTGGGAGGATAAAGTCCTGCTCTGTAAACGCGCGATTAATCCACGCTACGAATTCTGGACCTTGCCAGCCGGTTTCATGGAAAATGAGGAATCGCTGGAACAGGCCGCGTTACGGGAAAGTGCCGAAGAGGCAAATGCCGCGCTGGAAAACCTGCGACTATATACCGTTCTTAGTCTGCCGTATATCTCGCAGGTCTACATGATGTTTCTTGCTGATTTAAAAAATACTGATTTTTCCCCTGGCCTGGAGAGTCTGCAAACGGAGCTATTTGCCGAGAAAGATATCCCGTGGAAGAAATTAGCCTTTAAGACAATCGACGTCACACTACGGCACTATTTCCTCGACCGTAAGCATGGTAAATACCCCTTACACAGCAGCACGATTGAAAAGAAAAACCATTAACAGAATGCCTGACTAAGGACGATTAGTATTGTCTAGTCTTAACGCGCAAGCATTCACTCATTCACAAACCTGAACATCTCGACCTTCCAGCTCTCCTCGCTTGCCTTGACAATCAGGCATGAAGATCCTCCCCGGTTAAGTCGATTACCTGCAGCACCCGGGTTCAACAACCATTGCCCTTCAAATTTCTCATGTTGTACATAATGGCTGTGCCCGTAAACCACTGCACGCGCTTCAGGAAAGTGTGACAGGATAGCTGATTGCGGGTCTTGCCGACTCCAGTACTGGTGACCATGAATAACTGCCATGGTCCCTCCTGGAAGATCAATTCGTCGCTCATCCGGTAGTTCTGTAAGGCTGAAGCAGCTTTCTTTTTGCCATTGCTGGGCCACGTCGTTGTTTCCTCTGACAACAACCAGCTGGCCATTTTTCGGCATCAGCTGTTCGAGGATATGCCCTCCGCAAACATCGCCGGCATGTATAATAATATCGCAGGAATTCATCTTTTCCAGAACACCAGGGTGTATGGCTCCATGGGTGTCAGACAGGATACCGACTGCAGTGCTATTCACAGCCACCCCTGGATGCCGATAAATTCGGATTGATGAATAATTTTGTCATATCAGGAAGAAATTTAACGTGCTTAGATCCTGGTTCAAGATGATACTCTATCTACAGATGCTACCAGAATTTCTGAAAAAAACCCTCACTAGCTGGCAAAGAAAAGCCGCCAGTTTATGGCGGCTTTTCATTTACTTAGACCACTGAAGCGCGCTTAATC
>JGI858J16261_1000082_pt1 | contig 11609 bp, 12 predicted proteins | sample TiedelARG03_113m_FD_16261 | JGI IMG/M metagenome (IMG submission 16261) | reverse complement strand
ATCATGAACTCATGTATACGATGCACGTTAAAAATCAGAAGTTAATGACTGAACAGCAGATCGCAGACTTTGTAGCTGCTCAGGGTGTCGACAGGAGTGCATTTATCGATGCCTATAACTCTTTCAGTGTTGACTCGTTAAGCCGGCAGGCACGGATAATGACAAAACGGTATGGCATTACCGGTGTCCCATCCCTGATAGTTGATGGTCGCTACCTGGTCTCCTCGTCTCTTGCAGGCGGCCAAGAAGAGATGTTAAGTGTGGTAAATTACCTTGTTGGCCTGGCGGCAAAAGACCGGGAGCGTGAGAAGGCCGCTGCAAAATAAATACCTGTAATTAGCCACGATATAAGACGCAATATTAGATGAGTGTATTAATGCAACAAAATAATACTGCTTCTACCCAGCAACCTGAAACTATATCTCAGGATTAAAAATACATGCGAAGATTAGACTGGATTGCTAAAACTACTGTTGTGGTAGCACTCATTTTTTTCTCATCATTTAATCAGGCTTATACAGCTACGACCGCGTCAGCAGAAAAAAATACCACGATGGGCGAAGAGACTGACCTCATCCTGCAGACACGCAAAGTCGATCCGATAAAAACGGGTAAACGCACTATTCGGGTACTGGTCAATTACAATGCTACGAATTACTTCATCGTCGAGGGTAAACAGGCAGGCCTCGAATATGAGCTGATGCACTCGTTTGAGAATTATCTAAACAAGGGTCGCACTGCTGACAAAAAAGTTCACATGATCTTTATTGCCATGCCTTTCGAGCAGCTAATCCCTGCTTTACTCAGCGGAAAGGGTGATGTCATTGCTGCAGGAATGACGAAAACCCCAGAGCGAAGCAAAAAAGTCGCTTTTAGCAATGCTTATCGAACCAACATATCTGAAATCGTTGTACGCAATAAGAAGGCGCAAAAAGTTGATACAGCCCACGATTTATCGAACAAAATTGTCCATGTCGTCAGAGGCAGTAGCTACTTTTCAAGTCTGCAGCATTTAAACAAAGAACTTCAACAGGAGAAAAAGCCTCTGGCCAAAATCGTGCAGACAGATAAACATCTTACCAGTGAAGATATCCTGCAAATGGTCAATGCCGGCATTTATAATTATACAGTCGTCGACAGCCACATTGCCGGCATCTGGTCCAAGGTACTAGACAACATTATTTCTGAAACCGGAGCTGCTGTCAGCACTGGCAGCCAGATTGCCTGGGCTGTGAGGAAGAGCGATAAAGACCTGTTGTACAAGTTAAATGTATTTCATAAGAAACATAAACAGGGCACTAAGGTTGGTAATGTTTTATTCAACCGCTATTACAAAAACACCAAATGGATAAACAACCCTGTTAGTGCCAGTTCAATGAAGCGACTCAATCAGTATCAAAAGTCATTCATCAAGTACGGCAAGCAATACAATATTGACTGGGTCATGTTAACGGCACTCGGTTACCAGGAATCGAAACTAAATCAGAAGCAGAGAAGCAGCCATGGCGCTGTTGGTGTGATGCAGATAAAACCATCAACCGCGGCCGACAAAAATATCAAGATCAAAGGTGTGAAAGAATCCTCTGACAAGAACATACATGCTGCAACCAAATACCTGGCATTCCTGCGTTCAAGATACTTTTCTGACCCGAAGATAGCCCCCATAGAGCAGTTGGCATTTACGCTAGCAGCCTATAACGCGGGTCCCGCCAGAATTGTTCAAATGCGCAACAAGGCAAAGAAGCTGGGTAAGGACCCGAACAAGTGGTTCTTCAACGTAGAGTATGTAACGCGGCGCTATGCCAGTAGCCAGCCTGTTGATTATGTGGCAAATATAATGAAGTACTATCTCGCCTTCAAATCGACAATCGACGCTGAAACAGCAAGAATGAAGGCAACTGAAAAACTAAAGAAGTGATGCATCAGCTTGCAGCCGTAAGTCTCCTGACTTACGGCTGCAATCAATAAGATACAGCTTCTCAGTCTTTATTAAGAAGAATAAATTTGGATCCTTCAAGCGCAACATTTGCCATTAGCCCCTTGTTGCCAAAGGCGAAGCCAAGGATCGGATCCTTGGTATTAATGGTATCAACGTTCTCTGACGCACCCCATTCGACAAAAGCAACCGAGCCATCTATACCTGCTCGCCAGCCTTCACTATGACGGAATTTAATCAGTTCTCCTTCGTCCAGGAAAACCAGAATCAGTGACTTGCTCTGGGCACCGAAGGTAAAGCCTATGGATGCAGAAGCAGTACTCCAGTACTCTACAGTCTTGCCATTGATTCGTAGTGCACCTTCACCGTACTCACCACCAATCCCGACCCCTGCCCTGAAAACGCTGGGAAACACCAGCACACCCTTGGCAACGCTGAGGTATTGGTCTGCACCGGGAATCTGTGCGCGGAAAATCTTTAACGTCGCATCCACCTTGGCATCAATTTCCTGTGCCGATGCTGCCATGGCATTGCTTGTGAATAGTAAAGCTGCAATTAAAAAGAACAGGCTGACACCCGCTCTGCGATAATGAATCAGGGACTTATTCATAATTATAAACTCCATCTAAAATAATGTTTCCGCTTACTGGCCGACTTCTTCGAACCGGTCAATTTACTAAATATCAAAATGCCTTCTTTATTTCATATATTTATACTTCGTCGCAGACATGACGATCACTGAAATCTTTCGCAATCTTTTCTGGTGACATATCCGGCATCATCCCTTTCAAAGCACCCGACAAATTTTCGGTACATTTTCGCATAGTCTCCATGGCAGGAGAATTCATCACTTCTTTACTATATGCTAATGCCTTGTTCTGAGCTTCATCACGTTTACCATCCTTGCACAGGCTTTTTACCTCTGTCTCGAATACTTTTGATTCTTGCTGCAGTCTATTCAATTCATCCTGGTCAATTGTCTGCATACAAGCCTGCACTTCCTGCACCTGGGCCATCATATTTTGCATGTCCTGCTGATTCATAGATTGCGCGGAAACTACCGCTGGTGAAAGCAGAAACAGTAAAAAGCCGATTTTATTCATTCTTTAACTCCCGTATTTTAAATAAGTATTATTCAGAGATGTGAATTCACATATTCTCTAGCAGACCACCAAGACCAGGAATGGTAAAACTGGTATCCGGTGCGATGAACCGTGCAGGGTTCAGCTGCCTGTTTTGAACAGAGACTAGACGGAAACGATCACCAAGGCGCAGGATGCCGAGTTTATCATTTCTCAAACCGACCAGTAACTCGTCACCATTGATATCAATTGATGGACTCGATTTGCTTATTATCTCTATTGCTTCAATCCATGCCTGTGTATATTCCCATGCCTGCCTGTTGCTGCTGACGACAAGTTGATCCTGCTGCTGCACATTATTCCTGCTCCAGGTGAGCTTATATACCTCACCGTCTATTCCAGCTACTCTTTCTTTTTTGCCGGTCTTTTCCATGCTTATGATGCGAACCAGCAAAGTTTCAGAATCAATCCCGAGCACACGCATAACACCTAAATTCTGTGCCACCGAACTTATATTAGCTAAATCCACAACCAGTGTATTTCCCTGGTAGTCAGTAACCACCTGTGCCTGCCTGTCTTTAAATAACAGGTAGCTTTTTACATCGCTGTTGTCATCCATATTAATCCTGGATGTATTTCTATCAAGGTATTCAAGGCTCAAAAGATAGGACTCGCCGCCATCCATTCCCTTGAACTTTGCTATGCCTGATGCACTGCCAGAAAAGGATATAAATAGCGACAGAAAGAAAAAAGCACATTTCAGCATTACAGGAAATGACCTGGCATTGATGCGAGGTGAAGCTGAGTACGACGACTTCAAACTGGGCAAATTATCCAAGCAGGGCCAGCATGACACCGGCAGCCACTGCCGAACCGATAACACCGGCGACATTGGGGCCCATCGCGTGCATCAGGAGGAAGTTATGCGGATTGGCCTCAAGTCCCATGCGATTGGAGACACGTGCTGCCATAGGCACCGCAGAAACACCGGCTGAACCAATTAATGGGTTAACCTTGTGCTTGGCAATCTTGTTCATCAGCTTGGCCATCAGGATGCCTGTAGCGGTACCAATGCCAAAAGCAATAATGCCAAGTGCAAGTATCCCCAGCGTTTTGGTATTGAGGAAATGTTCTGCACTCATTTTTGAGCCAACAGCAATGCCGAGGAAAATCGTAACAATATTAATCAGCGCATTTTGTGCAGTATCACTGAGTCGATCTACCACTCCACTTTCACGCATCAGGTTGCCGAGAGTGAACATACCGAGAAGAGGTGTTGCAGCAGGCAACAGAAATGCAACCATAGTCAGTAATGCCAGCGGGAAAATAATCTTCTCAGTACGAGAGACATGACGCAGCTGAACCATTTCGATACAACGCTCTTCATGTGAGGTCAATAGTCGAATGATTGGTGGTTGAATAATTGGCACCAGTGCCATGTAAGAATACGCCGCAACAGCAATCGCGCCAAGCAAATCTGGCGCCAGTCTGCTGGCAACAAAAATCGCAGTTGGTCCGTCCGCCCCGCCAATGATACCAATCGCCGCCGCGTCAGATATGCTGAAGTCAATCCAGCCCATGGAACTAATGCCAACAGCACCGAGCACAGTCGCAAATATTCCAAACTGGGCCGCGGCGCCAAGAAAAAGGGTTTTCGGGTTGGCTAGCAAGGGACCGAAGTCGGTCATCGCTCCAACGCCCATGAATATAATCAGTGGGAAAGCACCACTAGCGATCCCAACATTGTAGATATAGTAAAGAAAACCGCCGGAAGCAATAGTGTGGCCCGCTTCCATCAGTGGCGCATCCATTAGACCTGCACCAGGGATATTGACCAGTATAGCGCCGAAACCTATCGGCAACAGCAGCAGTGGTTCAAAGCCTTTGCGAATAGCCAGGTACAACAGAAAGAAACCAATACCCATCATAATGAGCTGGCCGTACTCCATCTGGAAAAGCCCTGTGCTTTGCCACAAACCGATAAGCTTATCCATTTCTTTTCTGGCCTATTTGAGCATTATCAGGTTGTCGCCAACTGCTACAGAATCACCTTCATTAACCAGTATTTCGCTGACTATTCCGGGTTCTGCGCTACGTATTTCTGTCTCCATTTTCATTGCTTCCAGAATAATTAAAACATCTCCTTTAGCAACAGATTGCCCGACTGTGACATGAAACTTGAAAATCGTACCGGCCAGGGGTGCCTTGATAGGCGTACCGGATCCACTCGCTGCATTCGGAGTAACGGCAGCAGGTGCAGCAGCGGGTTCCGCAGCGGCAGGCTGAATAGAACCTATGTCGCCACCATTCCGTACACCAACAACGTAGGATTTTCCATCGACAGTGACAGTATAGACTTCATCACCTGCTTCATTCGTGACAACTTCACTGGCGACGGCTTCATTGGCAACTACCTCATTCTCTTTACACGTGGGCACGGGTTCAAATGCATCAGGATTACCTCGATTTTCCAGAAATTTCAGGCCTACCTGTGGAAACAGGGCATAGGTCAGAACATCATCTATTTCTCTTTCACCCGTTTCCAGTTTTATGTCTTTCTGCTGCGCAATCTCTTTCAGCTCTATGGTGAGCTTATCAATTTCATCTTCAATCAGGTCAGCCGGACGGCAGGTCACCGGCTCGGCGCCTTCAAGCACACGCTTTTGCAACTCTAGATTGACCGGTGCGGGTGTGGCGCCATATTCGCCTTTGAGAATTGCAGCAGTTTCCTTGGAAATACTTTTATAGCGTTCACCGGTCATGACATTAAGCACTGCCTGGGTGCCAACAATCTGTGAGGTCGGTGTAACCAGTGCAATATAGCCAAGATCTTTGCGTACAGATGGTATCTCTGCCAGCACTTCATCAAAGCGATCAGAAGCACCCTGTTCGCGAAGCTGGCTTTCCATATTCGTCAGCATGCCACCGGGCACCTGGGCAACCAGAATGCGTGAATCGATACCTCTAAGAGAGCCTTCAAAACAGGCATATTTCTTTCTCACTTCACGGAAATAAGCAGCAATTTCTTCCAGTTTAATCAGGTCCAGGCCGGTATCTCTATCCTGATCCTTGAGTATCGCAACCAGGGACTCTGTTGGCGAATGACCATAGGTCATACTCATAGAGGAGATTGAGGTGTCGACATTGTCTATACCTGCTTCGATGCATTTCAATGCGGTTGCCGTTGACATACCGGTGGTTGCATGTGATTGCATATGAATCGGTATATCGACGGTCTCCTTGAGACGCTTCACCAGTTCATAACCACGATACGGTGTCAGCAGACCCGCCATGTCTTTGATACAGATGGAATGTGAGCCCATATCTTCAAGCTCACGGGCCAGGTCGAGCCAGGTGTCAATACTGTGTACAGGACTAACTGTATAAGAGAGCGTGCCCTGCGCATGTTTACCTACTTTACAGACAGCCTTGATAGCCGTAGTCATATTTCGTGAGTCATTCATCGCATCAAACACACGGAATACATCAACACCGTTCACAGCGGCCCGTTCGACAAATTTACACACCACATCATCGGCATAATGACGATAACCAAGTATATTCTGACTGCGGAACAGCATCTGCTGAGGTGTGTTCGGCATTGCCGCCTTAAGCTCGCGTATCCGCACCCATGGGTCTTCACCCAGAAAACGTATGCAGGCATCAAAAGTTGCACCGCCCCAGGATTCCAGTGACCAGAACCCAATCTGGTCAAGTTTTTCCGCAATTGGCAGCATGTCGTCGAGACGCATTCGTGTTGCAAACAGGGACTGGTGTGCATCACGCAGCACTACATCGGTTATACCCAGAGGTGTCTTATTAGTCATTTTAGGAAGGATTCCTGAAGAAGCTTGTTATTTGTGGCGACAGCGGTGTTTTACCAGTGCTGCCGTAATAACGGCAACGAGCCGCCCATCTACGCCTAAATCGGTATTCGGTGATAATGCTACCTCACTCTCGTCATCAGGTAGCCAGCGTTGAACCACTGCTGACATAGTTATGGTAACGATGACAAGCAAAGTAAGAAAAATAAAGACAGTTCCCATGCCATACAGCATAAGGTCTAAACCTTGCTCAATTAACGTTACTTCACTCAAACCTGATTCCTCAGACAGTCAAATAGTGGCGGCATTTTATCCTAGCAGATGCCTGTATACCACTGTGAGAGTTGAAAATGCAAGAGCGCAGTCTTTCAGGACTCTAGTGACCTGAAATAAACCAGGGATTTGCGCTGGTAATTGTATAAAGAGCGCCTTTTTACAGGTAATTTAGCCAGCTCAAGAGTCTCAAACCCGCGCTCACGGAACCAGTGAGAAGCCTGCGTGGTAAGCACAAAAAGGGCCTTCATGGCCAACTCTATCGCCCGATTTTCAGCAAATTGCAGCATCGCATCACCGCGACCGGAATTCTGGTAATCAGCATGCACCGCCAGGCAGGCCAGTTCTGCCATAGCGTTATCCGGATAGGGGATTACTGCAACACAGGCGGTTATCAGTCCATCTCTCTCCATCACGTAGAACTGCTCAATTGAAATTTCAAGTTGTTCGCGTGAGCGCTTAACCAGCAAGCCCTGTTGCTCCAGTGGCTGTATCAACTCGATAATGCCGTTGATATCATCGATGGCAGCCTGGCGGGTCACGTCATAGTCACTGGCTGTTACCAGCGTACCGACGCCATCACGGGTATACAGCTCCTGCAACACGGCCCCTGCCGTCACCTGTGGGATCAAATGAACTCGCTCGATACCCTTTTCACTAGCCTCGATAGCACTGCGTAAATGCACTTCTGTCTCGAGATCAAGTTTACGCCTGGAGTTCAGCACCTTCTTAGCCTCTTCACTCGTCAGCTGGCGAATAATCTGCCGCTTTGCATCACGCAGCCCCTTGCCATCCAGCAAAAAAATCAGTTTATCGGCATTGATAGCCGTAGCAGCAAAAGACGCTACCTGCTCAGAATTGACATTAAACACCTCACCGGTAACCGAATACGCCAGCGGCGACAGCATTACGATGGAACGAGCATCGAGATTACGCAATATAGCTTCTGTATCCAGTTTTCTAATTCGGCCGGTATAGCCAAAATCAACACCATCATGAATACCATATGGACAGGCGCTAATATAATTACCTGATGCGACATGAATACCGGCATCAGACATCGGCGTATTGGCAATGCCGATTGAAAACAGGGCTTCAATCTGAACACGAATACTCCCAACGGCATCGCGTGTGCATTCCATAGCGGCGGCATCTGTCACACGTATACCATTGATATATTTACTTTTTTCTTTTCTCAGCTTCAGCTGCTGCTCAATTTGTGGCCTCGCTCCATGGACAATGACCAGNCGAACACCGAGGCTGTTAAGCAGCGCAATGTCCTGCACCAGCAAAGGAAAATGCTCATCTTCAACCGCATCACCGCTAAAGGCCAGAACAAAGGTTTTACCCCGGTGCGCATGAATATACGGTGCCGACTGGCGAAACGCCGCAACAAAGTTGTGCGGTTGTCTTATATTGCTTGTATGCTTTTTTGCCATCTGTCAAATTTTCGGAGTATTTCTGTTCTGATTGCCCGCGCTCACGAATTACTCAATAGTAGCGCTTTAAGTGCTTGTAATATTAGTTCTATTACAAGCCGTTAGCAACGAAGCTGTTGTGATTCCGGGGACAACAACTGTATTCAAAAAGTATGCCCGCAATTCACTGTCTTTAAGCTACACAAAATCGTCGAATCATGCCTTCGAGTACATCGATCATAGGTTGTAGCCTGTGCAGGGCAAGGAATTCATCCGGCTGGTGTGCCTGGGCAATGTCACCCGGCCCTAAAACTACTGCATCAAGCCCACTTTGCTGAAAAAAGGGAGCTTCAGTTGAATAGGCCGCCGACTCTGCCGAGGCACCAGTCAATTTTTCAGCCGCTGCAACAATCTCTGAGCCCTCATCTGATGCAAACGGAGGAACAGGTTCCATCAACTGCCTAAAGGCCAGCTCCAGCCCACTGTCGTGAATGACCGACTGCAGTCGTGGCTGCAATTCATCAAGCAAACGCTCTGCCTCCATACCTGGTAAGGGACGCAGGTCAAAATGTAATTCACAGTCACCACAAATACGGTTTGGATTATCACCACCAGCAATACGCCCCAGATTCAAGGTAGGGACAGGGACTTTGAATTGAGTATTCTGGTAGCGACTCTGCAGCTCAACCCGCCATCGCAGTATTTCAGCTATCACCTTGTGCATCCCTTCCATAGCATTAACACCCAGGGACGGATCACTGGAATGCCCTGAACAACCATGCAAATGAACGGATTCCATCATCATCCCTTTATGCATGTGCACAGGACGCAAACCCGTTGGCTCTCCTATAACCACGCGACGGGCCTGCAAACGCCCGCTTGCCGCTAGCTCGCGGGCACCGTGCATAGTGGACTCTTCATCAGCAGTAGCGACGATGAGAAGAGGTTCGTTCAAGTCATTTCTGGAGAATTTTCTTGCGGCCGCTATGGCAAGGGCAAAAAAACCTTTCATGTCCGAAGTTCCCATGCCATAGAGCCGATTATCAACTTCGGTAAGAGTCAATGGGTTGTAGTTCCACAACTTTTCATCAAAAGGCACGGTATCGGTATGGCCCGCCAGCACCAGGCCTCCCGCTCCGTGACCCAGAGAGGCGACTAGATTTGCCTTTTGCGGAGAGTGTTTCAGGGGAAGTATCTCGACACTAAAACTCAACTCCCGCAGCCAGTCGGCGAGAAGCTCAACAACCGCCATGTTACCCATATCGATGTCTGGACTAACGCTGCTGACAGATGGAATACTTATCAGTTCTCGCATCATTGTCAGGGTATCGGGCAGAGGCATAACTAAAGTTCACTCATCAATTAATCTATTATTAATAGCAGCACCCAGATAACAACAGCGTTTATCAGGGAAAGCGCTACTGCAGCCGATCCGATGTCTTTTGCTCGGCCAGAAAGCTCGTGCTGTTCTCTACCAATTCGGTCGATAGTACTTTCTATGGCTGAATTAATAAGTTCGACGATCAATATCAGCATTAATGAAGAGATAAGTAATACTTTTTCTATCATCCCCTCGCCCAGCCAGATCGCAATAGGTGCAAGGATTGCCACGAGAAGCAGTTCCTGCCTGAATGCGGCTTCGTTTTTATAAGTCGCGACAAGTCCTGCAAGGGAATAGCCAGTTGCATTGTATATTCGTTTAAATCCTGATGTGCCCTGATCAGCCATTGCTATACCCTGGTAGATTCATTTTTTTCACCTGTAAAGATAAAGGATAGTTATCTTTCTTTCCAGTTTACTAGCACTCATGTGCAAACCTGTTTTCTGAGTATAATGGTTTATAGTGTCAACACTGATTAATCTATGCATCTAGAGGGTATAGCATGAAGCAACTAATGAAGAAGATTCTCCTGATCTCGTTACTTGCATCGCCATTTACACTTTATGCAGACAGTGCGACGATAACTGACACGCCCTATAAAGAACCCCAGGTTGTATACGATTTTTACTTTAATGAACCTGAAGACATTAATTCCGCCCTTTACTGGGTCAGATCATTAATGAATAGCCTGATGGAAGAACCTTACAATATAGATCCGGAAATGATGGAAATCGTGGTCGTCATTCATGGCATGGAAATTGTCACTGTTGCCAGGAAAAATTATCAGCGCTACAAAACTGCTGTGGACAGGATGCGATACTTTTCTGAGTTGGGTGTCCGCTTCAAGGTATGTGGCCTTGCCGCCGATGACTATGCTTATTCAGTTGAGGACTTTCAGGATTTCGTAGAAGTTGTACCTTCAGCGATTAACGAGCTTGTGCATTGGCAACAACAGGGATATGCCCTGATCAAACCCACTATCCTGTCGAAGATATACAGTATTGATGATATTCGATAGCATGCAAGGCATTAACACTGACTTAGCATGGGCATCAGAACGAAAGCAGCAAACTAGAATGTACAAGCACACTCAATTCAAGAAGGTTTAATCAAACAAGGCATTTTATTATGACCAGGAAGAACATCTACATCGCTGCAGTGACCTCAGCCGTTTTAATTACCTGCCCTGTTACACGTGCGGCCGATGACACAACTCTCAACCTTCGACCAGGCAAAGTCCACGAGTCCTGTCACAAGCTGGCAGCTGGTAGCAAACTCAACTATTCCTTTCAAACCTCATCGCTAACACTGTTTAATATTCACTTTCATATCGGCAAGCAGTTAAATTATCCTGTAAAAGAGCAGCTGCTAGATAACAGCAGCGGCACTGTCGATATTGATACCGCGCAGACATATTGCCTGATGTGGACCAATTCCCAGAGTCATACGGTAACACTGCGTTATGACATCAATCTGTCCTCCAGATGAGATGTGGTAGTTATATTTGTCAGGACGGTCGATATTTACTGAACAGTAGCTCTGCCAGCGCCTGGATAAACAAACACAACACCTGCATATAGCAACAAAGCAACCACGATTACAGCACTGAAACCAATATGGATAGCCAGCAACGTTGCCAGGCTTGCACTGATGACAGATGCACAACCATTGATACCCCATGCCCATGGAATCATC
>JGI858J16261_1000081_pt1 | contig 11615 bp, 11 predicted proteins | sample TiedelARG03_113m_FD_16261 | JGI IMG/M metagenome (IMG submission 16261) | reverse complement strand
GCATTTGCAATGAAAATTAATGGGGTCGAGTAATTAATGGGGTCGGAGTGATTTAATTATAATCACTCCGACCCCTTTTTTCTGATTTTCCGCCGCGGGGCGCGCCTCCCACAAGCTTCGATTAACTGCGTCCATGTAAAACTGGGGTCAGTACCCTTTTGTTTAAGACTTGTGGATTGAAGGGGTAAAAGGACGCCCGCAAATTGAACAACCTGCCGCGATCTATTATGTTAGGTAGCACATTATGTTCTGACCCAATTTATCCGATGAAAAATAGACTGTCCCAGAAAACTGCTCCAACCGTTTCGACGCTAGACGATCTCGCAAAATGTGCAAACTACTCGTTTATGGACACGCTAACAAGTGATCCTGATGCGAAAGCAGACGGCGTTGACCACTCACCACGACAAGTCTTCACGGGGCACTATGTCCCCGTTAATCCCACGCCAATCGATGAACCCGAGTACGTTGCGCACAGCAAAATATTTTTCCACGAACTTGGTTTTGCTGACAGCATGGCAGAGTCTGCCGATTTCGTACGACTATTCAGCGGCGACCTCTCGCACGTTCCGGAGCCGATGCGCAAGCTAGGTTGGGCCAGTGGCTATGCACTTTCCATCTTTGGCACCGAATACACCCAACAGTGTCCGTTCCAGACCGGCAACGGCTATGGTGACGGTCGCGCAGTTTCCGTGCTTGAAGCTGTTATCAATGGTCGACGCTGGGAAATGCAGCTTAAAGGAGGTGGTCGGACACCCTACTGCCGCGGCGCGGATGGTCGCGCCGTGCTGCGCTCGAGTGTCCGCGAGTTTCTGGCGCAAGAGCACATGCATGCGCTTGGCGTCCCCACGTCACGGTCTTTAAGTTTGTACGTTTCGAAAACGGAGAAGGTGCAGCGCCCCTGGTATTCGGAGGGCTCGCGATCAAAAGATCCCGACATGTTTATAGCGGAGCCCGTTGCGATCTCGACGCGCGTCGCACCGTCGTTCATTCGGGTCGGACAAATCGAGCTATTCGGTCGCCGTGCCAGAAAGCAGGAACACCCCGATGCAGTGGAGGAACTCGAGAAGATTGTATTGCACTTAATCGATCGGGAGTACGCTGACGTCATCGACAAGTCACTCAGCACCGCCGAGCAAGTCGTGTGGCTGGCGCGGGAGTTTCGCAGTCGCCTTACCTCGCTGGTGGCGAACTGGATCCGTGTTGGTTATTGCCAGGGCAACTACAACAGCGACAACTGTGCGGCCGGTGGCTTCACACTGGATTACGGTCCCTTCGGATTCTGTGATGTTTTTGATCCTTACTATCAGCCATGGACGGGGGGTGGGGAACACTTCGCGTTTTTGAATCAACCCGTGGCAGCGGAACGCAACTTCGAGATGTTTTGTACGGCATTGATGCCGTTACTGGAGTCTCATCATAGTGCTTTGCCTGGTGCACTACAGGCGCTCGACGAGATTCGAAGTGGCTTTGCGAAAGTGATGCAAGGGGAAATGGAAAAGATGTTTGCGGCTAAACTTGGACTGGGCACGTTTAACGCGGCCTTGTTCAGTGAACTTGCAAAGCTCATGCTGCAAACATCTGTTGATTACACCATATTCTTCCGCGAGCTCTCGTCGATACCGGATGACATTGGCCCACTTCAAAAAAGCTTCTACAGTAATTTGAATAAAGAGATGGACAAGCCTTGGTCTGAGTGGCTCACAAAATGGAAATCGCTCACCACCAGCACGAGTGAGCAGATGAAACTCGTCAACCCAAAATACAGTTTACGGGAGTGGTTGCTTGTACCTGCATATCAGCAAGCAGCCGATGGGAACTACGCTCCACTTAGAGAGTTGCAGGAAGTCATGACGCAGCCCTATGCAGAACAGTCGCAAGAGGTGGAGGAGAAATACTATAGGTTGAAGCCGTCTGAGTTCAGTGAGCTCGGCGGGTTGTCACATATGAGTTGCTCTTCATGATTTTTGTATATCAAGCTATCAAGGGGTCAGTGTAATCTGGGGTCAGATCCCAGTTTATGCTTATATTAAGAAAACTGGGATCTGACCCCATTGGTTCCTAACAGCCTTCCTCTGGCTTCACTTATTCGGGTCTGCTAATTCTAGTTTTCAGATACACCAGCACCCAGCTCATACAGCAGTTTCTGGTATTCTGGATTCCGCCGTAGTAGTCGTCTGGCAGTATCAATCAAGGAGTCTGCCTGCTCTTTTTCCAATGAAAAACTGGTGGGTATCTTGTTTAGATATACTTGCTCTTCCTGTTCTTCGATATCGCTAATATCCAATTCGATAAAATAGGAAGTGATGGGGTGATCATCAGTAGATAGAGTTTCAGCCCAAAGCGACAATTCTCGCTTTAACAATGAATTGGTTTCAGTGTTATACAAATGTAACTGTATACCGGTCACAGCAGATAATGTATCCGCTATAGATGGCAATGCACTACTCTTGCCAATATCGGTCTCTGTGGTAGTGGATGCATTGACTACGATCACTACCATGCGATGTGGGGTCGATTGCTTGTACATCCGGTCGTACACTTTTTGTATGCCCCCAGACAATTTTATATTGCGTAGAATAGTACGCAGCCCAAGATTATCTGTGATACCACCATCCAGCAAGGTTACATAGGGCGGGTTGTTTTTTTCCAGATAGAAATTAAGCGAGTCCACTATTTCCTTGAGCCGCTGATCACCTTTCTGCTTCGCCCTTGTTTCTGCATCAGTAAGCCAATCGGGTTTTTGGTAATCACATTCCTCATGTTTCTCAATCAATACAGGTGGAAACAATATAGGTACTGCCGAGGATGCAGCCACTGCTCTTGCCACTTTGAATTTTGACAAATCAGAACACAGAAAATCAAACTGGGGCTGAATGAATATGAACTGACCTCGGGAGTTCAGATCAGATGCATTGATCAGTATAAAAGGACCGCCGGCCTTTTGCAGGTCCGCAAATGTCTTGCCTAGAAAGATATTTTTATCGTAATAGTCTACGACTACCTCAGTTCTGCTGTTCGTGGTAAACATACGCCCCAGAAAACCGGATAAGCCCAGGATCATATTGCTCAGTTCACCTTGCACATCCTTATATAGAAAAACGTCCTTGAAATCGTCAAAAATCTGATCACCGAACAATCCATAGTAAGCTGATGTAAAACTGCCGCCCGATACTGAGCTTATTTCGTCGACATCATCGAGCAGACGTACATTCTGTCCATTCAGCTGGTAATGGGTATCCCTCAGTTCTTCCAGCACGCCATATGACAATGCTGCGGCTCGTGTTCCACCCCCGGAAAAGGCCAGCAGCATCAGGGTATCTCCTGTTGGACGACGTTCTCTGGTATGGTGAGAGACGCTGTAGCGTTGCCCCCCCTTCGGTAGTTGCGACACGGGCTCGTTCTCTATCTTTCCGATAGAGCTGCATCCGCTCGTCAAGAAAGCAGACAGGATTAGGAAACAAATTAAAATACGATGTGATTTCAGCAAATCGAATGAATTTTTCTGCGTCGTAACACCATGGCGTTTGATTGCCTTTGTCGTGGCGGTCAGATATTTCGGCATACGCTTTGAATTATAAAACGGGTAAAACTGCCTAGTTGGTTTCAAACAAGCCGAAAACTGCTTTCTGAGTGCAGCGTACAGATGTATTCGAGAGTAAAGACGCGGTCATGCGGAACTTCGGCAAACTGCCCACCCGATATTCGCTGTTGGGTATACAGGCATTCCACGATTAGAAGAGTACCATAATTTTCGCATTTTTTTTTACCCCTTTACCGAAAAAGAATCGTGGTCTGTCCCCAATTATCCCAATTATCTCAATTATCTTCTTTATCTTTTTATCTAGTTTAATCACTCCGATCCCTTTAATTTATCTGGCTTGGTTTATTGCGAAAAAACTTAAATATTAGCTTTTACACGTTAACGACTACAGTCAACTACAATGTGTATTTAGCAGACAATAGCGACATGTTGTTTTCTGGATCAACTCCTTTTACGTTTATTGAATAATAAAAAATCTTCTCCTGGGCAATCGTGTTACCATGCGAGGGTCAGCGTAACGGAGCTTTTATTTTGATCTTATAGGCTCATCTGTTTACCAGTTTTTACCACAAGCAAATCTTACCGCAAGCTGACCATACCAAAGAATAACCATAGTTCACCGCGATTACCCAATGCGTGAGCTAGTTCTTCATTTTTACGTTTTTATTTACTGTAGTGCACACCTGGGCCTGGGTTTCAGGTGTTTTGCTATTCGTTCGATTTAAAAATACTTTTCGCGGAAGACTCTGATGTATATTGAAATAATTACGACACCTAATGAGGATTTAAAAGAAAGCGGCTTTGGATCACAAAAAGCCTGCCATAGTGTTTTAAATGCCATTCAACGAATGGGTTACAGTGTCAGCTTGAGTATTTGCAGCACACAGGAAGATTTAGATGCGGTCGCTGCGAGACAACCTGAGCTGGTCATTTTGGCGGTGAAATATATTCCCGTGGAAAATGGAGACAACATCTGGTTATCAAGCTATTTTTCGAAATGTGGCATTAACTACACGGGTTCTTCTAGAGAGGTGCTTGAATTTGATTCTAACAAAGTGCTGGCTAAAACCCATTTAATTCATAAAGGCATCAACAACACTGCCCAGTATTTTCTGGCGATACCTGGTCAATTTAAACGCGAAAAAGATTTACCCATTAGCTTTCCACTATTTTTAAAACCGCTGGATGCGGCGAATGGAAACGGCATTGATGATTTATCGTTTGTTACAAATTTCACTGAGTATAAAAATAAAGTTGATTTGTTATACAACACTTTTAAACAGCCGGTTTTAGTAGAGCAATATCTTGATGGTCGTGAGTTTACGGTGGCTGTTATTAAAACACGCAATGACGAATTAAGTGTTTCGGCGGTTGAAATCATACCACCGGAATCGAGCAATGGACTTAGAATATTAGGTGCTCAAGCCAAAAAAGATGACACAGAAAAAATTGTAAGGATTCGCGAGAGTGATATAAAAGAGAAGGTCAGCGCACTGGCGATTCAGGCGTTTAATGCGCTAGGGGTTAGAGACTTTGGGCGCATAGATATTAAAACAAATGAAAAAGGGGAATGCTTCTTTATGGAAGCAAACCTGGTGCCGGGAATGACCTATAGCACAAGTTACTTCCCGCAAGCCTGTGATATTTCACAGGGCTTCTCATACGATAAAGTGGTGGCGCTCATTCTGGCGCGCGGCCTTGCAAGAATCATTACAACTGCCCCACCAGGTATTCAACCTGGCACAGATAAGGACTTAGTTGCTGCTGTATTAGGGTAAAGCATTACAGAAAAACCTTGAAACACAGGATTGTTTAATTACCGAGTCAGTCTTTCCTCACTTTTGAACCCTGCTTAAGACCCCATGTGCTATTTTGCGCGTTTGACGTGGCGTGAAATCGCCCTTAAAGTGAAGCTTCAGTCTTTATCTGAATAAACAGGTATTCTGGAGAATCCACTGCATGTCCTATGAGCTTCTGGTTGAAGTTACACGTAATGGTACCGTAGAAAGTCGGCATTTAGGTGCTGTGGCTATTTGTGATTTTAAGGGCAATGTGGTGGACAGTTGGGGTGATATAGAAAGCCTGATATTCCCGCGTTCTGCATTAAAACCTATGCTGGCTATTCACCTGATTGAAAGCGGTGCCAGTGAGCATTTTTCACTCAGTGATGCCGAACTGTCTCTTGCCTGTTCATCACATCAGGGTGAACAGATGCACGAGGAGCTTGTGGCCTCATGGCTAGACCGCTTAGGTCTCACTGAAGCGCATTTAGCCTGCGGTGCGGTGTTGCCAGAGTACACCGAGCGCGCACACGAGTTGCTGGCGTCAGGACAGCAGGGTTGTAAAATTCATCATAATTGTTCTGGTAAACACACCGGTTTTTTAAGCACGGCGCAGCACCTTGGAATAGCACTCGATAACTATCACTTGATAGAGCATCCCTTGCAACAGTTATCACTCGATATACTCACTGATCTCGCCAATATTAATCTTAGGCAATATCCTATTGGCATAGATGGTTGTGGATTGCCGGCACCGACAATGCCATTAATAAAACTGGCTCATGCGACGGCACGTTTTGCCAGGCCTGATGAGTTATCAAGCCAACGTGCACAGGCCATTTACCGTCTGCACCAGGCGATGATCAATGAGCCGTTATATATAGCCGGGCACGGCACGGTAGTGAGTGAACTCAATGAAGTTACCCGTGGTTCTGTGCTAGCCAAAACCGGTGCGGAAGGTGTGGTTATAGCAGCTTTGCCTGAAAGGGGTCTGGGGATTGCTGTGAAAATTATTGACGGAAGTGCACGTGCCCGTTCAGTTGCTTTATTGGCCACACTTGATCATTTAGGTGCGCTTTCAAATGAAGAGAAACAGAAACTACAGGCACATATCTCACCTGAGATAGTCAATTCACGGGGGCTGGCTGTTGGTGAAATTAGGCCCGCTGTTTCCTGGTTGCCTGAAGTTAATATAATTAAAGGGGTCGGAGTGATTTAAATTTAAGCGGCTGGCCTTTATACTAAGCCTAACAATCTTATCTTTACAACCACCGCAAAAGGATTTGCGATGCCACGAAAACCAAGGATGTACCTACCTGGAATTCCCGCACATATCGTGCAGCGCGGAAATAACCGTGATGCTTGTTTTTTTGCTGACGAGGATTACCGATATTATCTGAACGCACTGGCTCAGGGCTGCCAACGATATGATGTGCAACTTCATGCCTATTGCCTGATGACCAACCATGTCCATCTGTTGATGACACAACAGCGGTCGAATATTGGCATCTCACAGGTCATGCAGCACATTGGGAGAATGTATGTCGCCTACGTCAACAAAACCTATCGTCGAAGTGGGACCCTCTGGGAGGGCCGGCATAAGGCGAGCCTGGTGAATGCGGATAACTATTTACTCACCTGCTATCGATATATAGAACTTAATCCCGTTTTGGCCAATATGGTCATTATCCCCGACCAGTACAGCTGGTCCAGTTATCGTTACCATGCCTGGGGCGAAAGCAATGCACTTATCACAGACCATGCATTGTATGACGCATTGGGCAGCAATCAGCAAACCCGTCGGAAATGTTACCGAGAACTGTTCCGGCATCAGGTACCGAAAGTTGATGTCCATGAGATACGACAATCACTTGCCTACAATTATCCATTAGGCGATGATCGCTTTCAGAAGCAGATTGAAAGGGCTTTGGGTAGACGGACAGGATTTAGAGAAAGAGGGCGCCCCAGGACAAAAAAGAAAGATGAAGAGGTTGCCTAGAATTAAATCACTCCGACCTTTTTTTGTTTTAATATTATGCAAACCCCTTTTTTGCCAATAAGTTAAAGAGGTCAGAGCCCTTTTTCATGTTAGTAGGATTCTAATTACACAATCCAATAACCAGAGAAGAAATCGAATTGATTTTTAAAACTACACCTGGAAATGACGTCTTAGTCTCCCGTCAGGATGTCAACAAACCTCTGTCGAGCTATTCAAAGTTTGGTTTTCATCTGGATGATGCCGATTGGCCTTCGGCTGAACATTATTACCAGGCGATGAAGTTTGAGGATGATGCAATCCGTGAAGAGATACGCCAGGCTTCACATCCTATGGATACAGCGAAACTTACAAAGCAGTATAAAAGACAGATCCGCAAAGACTGGGACAAGATCAAGGTAAAGGTGATGACACGAGGCACTTACATTAAATGTAGAACGCATAAGGAAGTTGCCACTGCGTTGCTAAAAACCGGTGATAAAAAAATTGTTGAAAACAGCCAGTATGATTATTACTGGGGCTGCGGGCGAGATGGTCGAGGTAAGAACACCTATGGCAAGATTCTAATGGATATTAGAGAGAAGCTTGCTGAGCTTGAATAACGGCGTAAACAGATGCTGGTAAGATTATTATAGGGGTCGGTTAAAGGGGTCGGAGTGATTAAATTTCTAAGGCAGTGGGAACCCCATCTCAACCGGGCGTCTATGAGCCCACAGAAACGGAACGAATTAATTCAACTCCTTTACGAATCGATTGCAGATAAAACTACCCCATGTCGACCAGGGAGAAGTGAGCCAAGAGCCGTCAAACGTAGACCCAAACCCTATCAACTATTAACGGCACCAAGACATGAAATGAACGAGATAAAACACAGAAGCAAATACCGTACTGAGATGGCTTAACTTAGTGCCATTCGGGACAGACCACGTTTTAGGCTATTGTGATTCAGCAGAAGGGAGAAAAAAGAGTCGTGGTCTGTCCCCTGTTGTTCCTTGTATTTTCCTGCGCCGGACGTTGCGGATCACCTGCGAAAAATGGCGCATCTATTTTTGGTCAGGTGCATCCATCTTGTTCTGCGAGTTGATGGCTATCCATTTGAGAGAACGATTCTGTATTTTGCGTTACCAGATTTCAGATGATCAAAGGCTTCGTTGATCTTACTCATCGGATACACTTCAACTTGCGGTTTAACCTTATGTAAACGAGCAAATTCCAACATCAACTCTATGGTTGTTGGACTACCTACAGGCGACCCGGAAATTGATTTTTGACCCATGAGCAAAGAGAAAACTCCCACATCGAGAGGCTCCATCGTCGCTCCCACAAAATGCAGGCGTCCCTTCGGTTTTAGCGTGCTGAGATACAAATTCCAATCCAGCTTCACGTTTACAGTGGAGATGATAAAATCGAAACTGCTCGCAGCAGACTCGATCTCTCCCTGATCACGAGAGTTCAATGTGTTGTGCGCTCCCATGTTCAAAGCTTCGCTGCGTTTAGATTCGCTTGATGTGAATGCTGTGACTTCGCAGCCCCAGGCATTAAGAAATTGTAAAGCCATATGCCCAAGCCCACCAATGCCAATGACAGCTACTTTATCAGTTGATTTTACGTCAAATTGTACAAGAGGGTTAAACACCGTAATGCCGCCGCAAAGCAGTGGACCCGCAGACTCTAAGTCTATCCCTTCAGGAATGACAACAACGCTGGAGGCATCGGCACGTACTTTATCCGCAAAGCCACCGTGGTGTGCAACAATAGTCGGTTGAGTCTCTGCGCATAGATTCTGGTCTCCCGTTTTACAAGGATGGCAATGACCACAATAACCTGCGTGCCAACCCAGTCCAACAGCTAATCCCTGTTCCAGGTTCTGAACCTCGCTACCTTTACCTGAAATTTTCCCAATCACTTCGTGACCAGCCACAAGAGGATATTCAGAGATACCCCATTCGTTTTCGACCATGCTCAAATCACTGTGGCATATTCCGCAATGAAGTACGTCAATTTCTACTTCGTTGGGACCGAGTTCGCCAGCTTCGTAGCTGAAGGGCTCAAATTGGCTGCCAGCTTCTAGAACGGCATATGCATCTATTATCTGTTTCGCTTTGTTCATTGTTTCTTCTCCTTGAATTAAAGTTGCTAGATGTTGCCACCCAAATGTTTGTCGCAGAATGTCTTGCTCTGGGGATGGTCAGGAGTGGAGTGGATAGCCAGCCCCTGGCAGCCTATCGTTATGATTAAGGATCAAGGGGTCAGAGTACATGATTCTTTAATTTAACCACTCCGCCCCATTTAATGTAATGGGCTGGACCGGTGCCATGTTTGTACCCGTTGACTGCTACTTGATCATCTGCCGCGAGACAGACAGGTATTCACGCCCCTTGCTGAGCGTTGTATCGGCATCCACGGTTTCCGATGCTTTGTGTACGACTTCCAGCGTTTCCGAGAGCATGGCCAGTTCTGCGTTGATCTTGTTTAACGCGTTCTCGAGTGTATACGTCAACTCGTGCACCGTCGCCATTTCTGCTGCGGATAGCTTCTCCTTCTCAAGCAGAACCTCGAGCTTGCGGTTGTACTCGGAGAATTTCTGGACCGCCTGTTCCAGCGTTTCCACCGGTTCCCCCTTGTAGTGATCAGGGCGATCCTCGGCATATGCAGCCATGCTTAGGAACATCAGTAGTATGACGGCGAGTGTGGTCAGATTTATTTGAGTCATGGCTATTACCTGAATCTTGTTATAACTAGAATGGGCTAGCGTACGGTACCAAAGCCCCTGTCACCACAATGCGGCGGAATTGGTAATCCGGCCAGCCGTAAGCCCTGGGTCACAGGGCCACCCGGAAACAGCTGCCACAGGTATTTCCGGCCGCCGTGGCCGGTGAATGTTTCATTCAACATATTTTCGAGATCTCGTCCACTTATCGCCTCACCTATCTCGAGGTAATAGTCGCGCAGGGACTCGACCACACCGAGATGTTGGCTGGTCAGTTCGATGCCCTCTATAGCTGCTATCTCCCGCACGTGACTGATGCCTTGACCATCCAGCAATTGCTTACGATGGGTGCGAGCCTGGCTGTCGATATCCGTATCGACGCTTTTGTCGAACATCCATGCAACCAGTTCTTTTAGCTGTTCATTATTCAGTTGTGTCATCATGTCTTTGTTACCTTACCTTCAAGTTTATAGATATGCGTGAAACAAAACGGTAGCTGGTTAATACACGTCCTCTTTGCTGGTAGTGTTTGCGTCGTGACCAGGTCCGTTGCCAGTGTATAAACCATGGCTAAGGATTACCCTCGCGCTCGTGAGAATGCGAGTTTTGTATTCAATGCCATATACACCATGATTGCCACACCGGCCAGTATGGCTAAACGGGATACGAGGTATGTCGCTACAGCGGTATAGAGTATTGGTTCCATGATTATTCTCCGTAAAGTATTCATCTGGTTGATTAGCCTGGTCGACCAGGCGCCTAAGTTGGAAGTCATTTTGTAATCGAGGCTGTGAAGATGATGTGAAAATGGGCTTATGTTTGCATCAACACCATGCAAACATGAAATCATCGGTGAAAAAAAACTAAAGCGTAAAGGGGTCGGAGTGATTTAAATTTAATCACTCCGACCCCTTTTTTTATACCTTTTTTTATTTTGCAGTATGGTAATCTAAGGGGCGATATGGGTCACAAATATTTTCTAATACTTGGCGCTGTTAACGCCTTTCTCGCCGTCGGCCTTGGGGCCTTCGGCGCCCACGGTCTCAAGACGCGACTTTCCCTCGACATGCTGGGGGTCTACCAGACAGGGGTGCAATATCACTTCTACCACGCCCTCGGTTTATTGTTGGTGGGCATACTTGTGAGCCAATGGCCCACAGTGGATTTGATCAAGATCGCCGGTTGGGTGATGTTTGCCGGGATCGTGATCTTCTCCGGCAGTCTATATCTGTTGAGCATCACCGACATCCGTTGGCTTGGTGCGATTACACCAATTGGTGGCCTGGCATTTCTGGTGGCCTGGTTCCTGCTGGTCGTCGCGTTTATCCGGTTGCCCTGATAAAGAATTAAAGGGGTCGGAGTGATTTAATTTTAATCACTCCGACCCCTTTTTACATATACTAGTATTTACTTATTACCTTCTAGTGCATAAAAGTGTAATAGTGCATCGATATCCTGGGCGGATAGTTTCTTGATACGCTTGTACATAGACTTCGGTACTAACCTTTTCTTTTTCAGGATATTGTCGAACTGTCTTTCAAGATAGGGCGTCCACTGGCCGGCAAGGATGGCGGCATCCTCAAC
>JGI858J16261_1000080_pt1 | contig 11690 bp, 9 predicted proteins | sample TiedelARG03_113m_FD_16261 | JGI IMG/M metagenome (IMG submission 16261) | reverse complement strand
TGAGCTGATTCAAACGTGGAGTTTTGCGTCATTGGTTAAAAACGTAGAGCTTACTGTCCGTGGACCCTATGTCATTGTACGAAACCCGATGTACCTTGGGCGCTATTTTCTTGGACTTGGTTTCGCTGTCTTATTTGGCAATATCTGGTTCGTTATCATCTATACGATTCTCTACATCCTGTACATGGTTAATCGAGTGCAACGTGAAGAAGCCAGATTGATTGGTCTGCTTGAAGGTTATGATGACTACCGAAGTAAAGTCCGTTCTTTCCTGCCCACCCGTGGTGTTAGTGACAGCAACCCGCTCTGGTACTTCAACTGGCAAACTCTGCGCAACAATCATGGCGACCAGAACTTTATAGTATTTTTACTGATCTACGCGGTGATCTTTTCTTACGTTATATTTTTTAAGTAGCGATCGAGATTGCGATATCGAATCGCTTCAGCAATATGCCTGTCATGCGCTTCCTCACTGGTATCCAGGTCGGCAATGGTTCTTGCCACCCTTAGCACTCTATGGAATGAACGTGCAGACAGACCCAATCGTGACATCGCATCGGCAAGATGACTTCGGGCTGAACAACTAATCATACTTTCTTCATCCAGTTGTCGTGGACTTAGCTGCGAATTAAATGAGCCAGAACGGTGATATTGTCGCTGCCTCGCCATGGCAACCCGCTTGCGAATGCATGTACTTTTTTCCGCCTCGAACTGTTGGTCCAGCAAGACATCTACCGGTACAGCTAACATCTCTACCTGTAAATCAATGCGATCCAGCAATGGACCGGACAAACGTGACCTGTAGCGTTCAATTTGTTCCCCGGTACATCGGCAACGCCCGCTCGGTTCTCCGAGATAGCCACAGGGACATGGATTCATAGCAGCCAGAAATTGAAATCGGGCCGGGAATTCTGCCTGTCTGCCTGCTCGTGAAATAGAGATGCTGCCTGATTCCATTGGTTCACGCAGTACCTCCAGGACATGCCGACCGAACTCGGGCAGTTCATCAAGGAATAAGACGCCATTATGCGCTAGTGATATTTCTCCTGGCATCGGTTTCGAGCCGCCGCCAACAAGTGCAATCGCAGAAGCAGTATGGTGCGGTGAACGAAAAGGCCTTTGTTGCCAGTGTGCGAGATCCAGATCACAGGAGCCAATCGAATAAATAGCGGCTGTTTCCAGCGCCTCCTGCTTCGTCATCTCCGGTAATATCCCCGGCAGGCGGCTTGCCAACATAGTCTTACCACTTCCTGGCGGCCCTGACATTAACAGGCTGTGATTTCCAGCTGCGGAGATTTCCAGTGCTCTTTTAGCCTGATGCTGACCACGCACATCAGCAAGATCCGGGTAAGCTCTATTTTTTGCTATTACAGGATGCAATTTAGCCAGTGACAACATCTGCTGACCATTCAGATGTGCTGCAATTTCAACCAGACTCGCCGCAACAACTACATCACATTCTTCAACCAGGCCTGCCTCCTGTCCATTCTGTGCAGCCACTACAAGAATACGTCCCTGCTGGGCAACCTGCATTGCGGCAGGTAATATCCCGCTAACGGGGCGCAATTCACCGCCCAATGCGAGTTCTGCAGAAAACTCATATTTCTCAAGATTATTATTGGCAATCTGTCCTGAAGCAGCGAGTATGCCAATCGCTATCGGTAAATCAAATCGTCCACCATCCTTGGGGATGTCAGCCGGTGCAAGATTGATGGTAATGCGACGTGGTGGAAACTCAAAACCTGAGTTCAACAATGCACCTCGAACACGGTCTTTACTTTCTTTTACCGCCGCCTGTGGCAGGCCGACGATAGATAGTGATGGCAATCCGTTGGATAAATGCGCTTCAACGAATACCTGTGGGGACATCACCCCATCTGCTGAACGTGAGTAGATAACTGCGAGAGACATATAGGAATCCTTTCCCCTGTTGAAGTAACTAATCGACATTCCCTGTCGACCTGACCTTTACGGAACAGCCTGTTCTATTCTATCCGCCGGTCACTATATCACTAACAAAGCCCGAACCAGGTCTCTGTTTGTATAGCTACGGCTGCTGCATCTTCTTTTCTAATTCAGCGACTTGATGTTCAAGTTGTTCCAGCTTTTCCCTGGTACGCAGTAATACGCGTTTCTGCACTTCAAATTCTTCACTACTGACCAGATCCATTTTCTCGAAGGCATTGCTTGCCGCCGCACGAAGATTGTCACGCACTGCTGTTGCCAGCCCAGAGGGTAAAGCCGCTTCAAAGAATTTGAGAAAGCTTTCGGAGGTAGATTCATTATTTTCCATAGTAGTCAGGATCATCCACATTTTTCGCAATTAAATCAACTTATCTTAGCCTGCTGTGCACCTGCACCAGAATGGTGAATTGATATCCACGCCCCGTATTAAGGCGGTGCGGTCGCATTATGAATGCAAGCTGCCAGCAACACTTATCTGCATGATATTTAAGGATTTTATTAAATATAACCATATTGGCATGATAACTGCTTTATACGTATCAAGATTACATTTTATCGACATGCTTATTGTCATGAACCAGCAGATGGCTGCGCAGAGAGCACAGCTAACTGATTATTTACCAAGGAGTATTTAAACATGAAATTAATCACAGCCATTATCAAGCCATTCAAGCTTGACGACGTGCGTGACGCCCTGTCTGAAATCGGCATTACTGGCATGACCGTGACCGAGGTAAAAGGTTTTGGTCGCCAGAAAGGACATACCGAGCTCTATCGCGGGGCCGAATACGTCGTTGATTTCCTGCCCAAGGCTAAACTTGAAATCGCTGTCAATGCCGACATTGTTGACCAGGTAGTGGAAGCCATTGTTGGTGTCGCAAGGACGGACAAGATCGGTGATGGAAAAATCTTTATTACGCCGGTTGACAGCGTCGTTCGAATTCGTACCGGTGAAACCGACGCAGACGCGTTATAACCTGACTTTGTAAATAATCTATTAGAGGAATTTATTGTGGAAGCAATCGAAGGTATTAAGAATCTAAGCTATGCGCTGGATACATTTTATTTTCTCATTACCGGTGCGCTGGTAATGTGGATGGCAGCTGGCTTTGCCATGCTGGAAGCGGGGCTGGTTCGTTCCAAGAATACGGCTGAAATATTAACTAAAAATATAGTACTGTTCGCCATTGCCGGCATCATGTACATGCTGATGGGCTACAACATCATGTATCCGGCTGACGGCAACGGCTACTTCCCTGCTCTCGACCTGTCATTTATGTTCGGTGGTGACAACGATGCAGCTGAAGTACTCGCAACAGATATGGAAGGCTGGTATGACGGTTCCTACTATTCAGGTATGGCAGATTTCTTCTTCCAGATGGTATTCGTCGCAACGGCTATGTCCATCGTTTCTGGTGCCGTAGCGGAACGTATGAAGTTATGGTCATTCATGGTCTTTGCAGTCGTCATGACCGGATTCATCTATCCTCTGCAGGGCTACTGGAAATGGGGCGGTGGCTTCCTTGACGCGATGGGATTCGCTGATTTCGCCGGATCAGGTGTTGTCCATCTCACCGGTGCTGCTGCAGCACTTGCCGGGGTACTGCTACTGGGCGCTCGCAAGGGGAAATACGGCCCCAACGGTGAAGTGCGCGCTATCCCCGGTGCCAACCTGCCAATGGCCACACTGGGTACCTTCATCCTCTGGCTGGGCTGGTTTGGATTCAATGGCGGATCGGAACTGATCCTGTCGAATGTCGGCGAAGCAAATGCTGTAGCCGCTGTATTCGTCAATACCAACATGGCTGCCGCAGGTGGTGTTGTAGCTGGCATACTGACTGCACGCATACTGTTTGGTAAGGCTGACCTCACCATGGCACTTAATGGTGCACTGGCGGGACTGGTTGCCATTACCGCTGAACCTCTTGCTCCTACCCCAATCGGTGCCACACTGATCGGCGCAGCCGGCGGTATTCTGGTAGTCTTTTCTATCATCACCATGGACAAGCTGAAAATTGATGATCCGGTTGGTGCAATCTCTGTCCACGGTGTGGTCGGCATATGGGGACTGATGGCTGTCCCAATCTATAATGCTGACGCTAGCCTGGGCACACAGGGCATTGGCATGCTGGTCATCTTTGGCTGGAGCTTCATCGCTAGCCTGATTACCTGGGGTGTTATCAAGATGGTCATGGGCATCCGCGTCAGTGAAGAAGAAGAGTACGAAGGTGTTGATATCGGTGAATGTGGCGTTGAAGCCTATCCTGAGTTCACCATTAAATAACTCATCCTGTTCAACATTGAACCTTAGGGGCGCTTTGGCGCCCCTTTTTTTGTATAAAAATCAATTCCATACTTCAAGTTTAAATTCATTATCAGCAGTGTGTAATTTTTGTTTGTCCTGCAAGCCTGTAGTTAAAGCATGGAACTGATTTTCTCTTGATACTCGCCATCAATCTAAGGCAAACTCTGCCCCTGCAGATCAACAGGAGAATCATCATGAAAATGCTAACCGCAATTATTAAACCATTTAAACTGGATGACGTTAGAGACGCACTCGCCAATATCGGCATCAAGGGAATTACCGTAACCGAAGTCAAGGGCTTTGGCCGTCAGAAAGGGCACACGGAGCTCTATCGCGGTGCAGAATATGTCGTTGATTTTCTGCCTAAAGTAAAACTTGAGATTGCGATCGCCGGAGACCAGGTTGAATCGGTAGTTGAAGCGATTGTCGGCTCGGCAGGCACCGGAAAAATAGGTGATGGAAAGATATTTATCCATGAAGTAGAAAGTGTCATTCGCATTCGTACCGGTGAAACCGGACACGACGCGCTTTAACGGACAGTGCCAAAATGACTATAGAGTCTAGAGATAAGTGAGAAACATTAGACTTGATCTGATCTGAAGTTATACCTGCGTATTACTGAAACAACAAAGATATGAAATGAATTATCCTGTCTGGGAATAGTACCCGTGCCAGGAAATGGAGAAGTGCATGAAGCAATTAAAAATACTACTTTCTGGCCTGCCGCTACTATTTTTTACTCTGCCGGCATATGCAGAGGACGCGATCCTCGATTCGGGTAACTCTGCCTGGATCCTGACATCTACGGCATTAGTGTTATTCATGACCCTGCCCGGACTGGCCATGTTTTATGGCGGCCTGGTGCGTTCAAAGAACGTCCTTTCCATATTAATGCAATGCTTCTCCATAGCAGGAATATCATCGGTGATCTGGTTTGCATTCGGCTACAGCCTGGCATTTTCAGAAGGAAATGCCTTCATCGGCGGATTAGACAAAGCATTTATGGCAGGGATAGGAAAAGACAGCCTGCAGGGAGACATTCCGGAAAGCCTGTTTATGCTATTCCAGATGACCTTCGCTATTATTACCCCTGCCCTGATCATAGGTGGTTTCGCTGAACGAATGAAGTTCAGTTCTGTTCTACTGTTCAGTGCTATCTGGTTGCTGGCTGTTTATGTCCCTGTGACACACTGGGTTTGGGGCGGAGGATGGCTCGGAAGCATGGGATTGTATGATTTTGCTGGCGGCACAGTAGTGCATATCACTGCCGGTGTAGCAGCCCTTGTGGCCGCACTCGTTCTTGGCCCTCGCCGAGGATTCGGTACGGCTGCGATGACACCACACAACATGACAATGACAGTGGGTGGTGCTGGCATGTTGTGGGTAGGCTGGTTCGGGTTTAATGGTGGTAGTGCTTTGGCCGCAAATGGTGACGCCGGCATGGCAATGCTGGTTACACATATAGCTGCCGCTTCAGGCGCGCTGACCTGGATGTTTATTGAGTGGAAACGTTATGGAAAACCGAGTGCGCTGGGAACGGTAACTGGCATGGTAGCCGGCCTTGGTACTATTACCGGCGCATCCGGATTTGTTGGCCCGGCTGGTGCCCTGATTATTGGTGTCATCGCCGGTGGCGTTTGCTTCTCCGCCACCACCTGGTTAAAAACTGTGATAAAAATTGATGATTCGCTCGATGTCTTTCCAGTGCATGGCGTTGGCGGCATCCTCGGCACATTGCTTGCCGGTATCTTTTCTGCTACCAGTCTCGGTATTTTTAGCGGATTTGGATTCGCTGAAGGCATATCCAGCATGGCAGGACAAATGAAAGTACAGTTCATTGGTGTCCTGGCAACAATAACCTATACCGCCATTGTCAGCTATGTCATTCTGAAAATAGTCAGCCTGATGACAAAAGGATTACGTGTAAGTGATGAGCAGGAAATTCAGGGGCTGGATATCAATATGCATGAAGAGCGGGGTTACGATCTTTAAACCCGGTTAAAGGTCAAAGCAGGTTTTCAGTTTTCTGTGTTCAGTTGCATCAGCATTTCCTGATTTCCTGAAAACTGAAAACTGAAAACTGAAAACTGAAAACTGAAAACCAAAGATAATCTTTAATCTTTCGTCAACCTATCTTTATATCTCATCCAGCGGAATGCGGTAGTCTATGTAAGCCCTGGTTTTTAGCTGTTTCAGGAACTGTTCGTATTTCTCAGAGGCTTTTCGTCTGCCTATCTCCTGCCTGATAGCGTCTCTTTTCTTCTGCTCACTGGTATCTATCTTTCTTCTCTCTTCCACCTGAATGAGATGCACCCCGAACTGACTGACGACAGGTTGTGATATTTCGTCGATTTGCAGGGCATCCATGGCTTTTTCGAATGCTGGTACTGTGTCGCCCTTGCTCATCCAGCCCAGTTCACCACCTTTTACAGCACTCCCAGGGTCCTGGGAAAATTCTTTGGCAATAGCAGCGAAATCATCACCACCAAGAATATACTGCCTGATTTTCTTAAGTTCGGATACAGCATAGTCAATATCGATCTTTTCTGTTGCACGCAACAGAATATGTCGGGCCCTGGTCTGGTCTACAAGCACCTGCTTGCTACCACCCTTGATCTCATTCAGCTTCAACAAGTGAATACCAGCCGGACTAACCAGTGGTTGACTAATCTCACCCTGATTCATATTCTTCAACGCATCAGAAAAAAGTGTCGGCAGCTGGTCTGATTTTTTCCATCCCAGCACACCGCCATCGGCGGCGTTTCCGGCCTGCGAGAATTGTTTTGCTGCTGCTTCAAAACTGACCTTCCCCTGGATTATGCTCTGGCGAAGCTCAATACCCCGCTGACGCGCATTTTCCAGTTCTGCTGAAGTTGCATCTTCACTCACTGCTAGCTGGATATTCGAGATATTATAAATCCTGTCTGGCTGTGCTTTTGAAGCGCTGCGCAACACACCATCGACCTCGCCGTCCGTAACCGTTATTGATTGTTTTACATCACGCTCAATAACACGCTGCACCAGCAGCTGGTCTTTAAGACTTTGCTTAAATTCTTCTTCGTTGATGCCGTCTTTCCTTAGTTGTTCCATTACTTGCTGCACACTCATATTATTCTGCTGAGCAACGTTCTCTATTGCCAGATCGAGCATCGCATCAGTGATATTGATTCCGGTTTCAACAGCATGCAGTTGCAGTAGCTTTTCGAATACCAGCTGTTCAAGAACCTTTTCTTCGAGAACATTCTCCGGCGGCATCTGCTCACCAGCGGATGCCAGATTATTGCGCATGGTGTCCATGGCAGCCTGAAACTCACCAAGTGTAATAATGTCATCATTGACAACAACCAGCACACGATCAAGCATCATCGCACGCGCGTCAGGCATGCCTGCGAAGNAAAAAAACGATATCAGTAGAATTCCAGCAAACAGGCCAGATAGTGCTTTCAACATATGATCATACCCTGAACCTTATCAGCTCGACTTATCTTGATTTGTCAGCATCAAAAGCCAGTCTTTATGTTAGTCAAACCGTTCAACTGCAGGGTCAGCAAGAAGGCATTGACATATTCGCTGTTGTTGTCGATGCGCCTTTGTGCCGCCACGGTGACACCCCAGCAGCAGGCACTATATCCAAGCGCGACGCCGCTGCGCAGAAAATCACTCTCCTCTATGTCATAGCGAGCATTGGCATTCAGCTGCCAGCGCGGTCCCAACGCCCAGGCAAAATCAGTATTCAACTGCTGGGAATCGGTGTTTCTATAGTAATAACCAACATTTATGCCCCGGCGAGCATCTTTCTGATATCTCAGGTCTGTACTAAATAAACCTATTTCGCTTTCATCGGGGTCATATTGTAAAAAGTTGAACATGTAGAATGTATTAGATAGCTTTGTATATAGCTCACCAATAAAGTCTGAGCGGTTGAAGGTTTGTGGCTCTGTTGGATCATTCGACAGGCTTACTTTTCTGTCATCGAAATAGTAGATCTGCCCCAATGTACCTTTCAGTAATTCATCTCCATCTTCAGCATTAAGCAACCTTGAAGTCAACGCTGCAGTCAACTGGTTTGCATCACCGATTCTGTCCGGGCCGGTAAAGCGGTTTTCCCTGAACAAGATGCCTTTATTAAAGGTGCTTTCCCCGGTATCAAATACCGGGATGTCCGTTTGATCCTCGTACGGGACATACAGATAAAACAACCGTGGTTCTAACGTAGTGGTAAAATCTTTACCTTTGATAAATGAATCTTTATCAAAATAGAGTCCACTATCGAGTGAAAATATACCAAGACTGCGGTCCGGGTCCGTGACCTCGCCATCAGCGACATCTGTCAGATCATAGGCGGTGTAGCGTAATGTTGCCTTTGGCTTGAAATAGCCGTAAATCTTTCTAAAATCATACGCAACACTGGCACCCAGGTCAGACCGTGGGCCACTAACCCGGTCTGTTCGCTGAAAATCCGTATAGCTGCCATAGGCATCAAATTTAAAATCATTCAGCTTTGGAATATTGGTGCTGAAAGAGACTGCGGGCTCGCGTGCATAGGGTCGACTGGCTTCAGGGATATCTTCATCAATGGTCTGAAATTTTGAGTACAGGGCATTTGCTCGCAGCCAGCTACCTGAGTAATCGACCCTGCCTTCCTGCCTCAGGTAGGTTGCAGATGTCAGCAGAAGATTACCTGAAAAATCCTCGAAATAGTCATCATCGGAGACTTCTGCATAATTGACAGAAGCAGACCATTGACGGGCAAATTGCTGACTTAAATCAAATTTATAACCATAGCGGTTTTCACCAGTCTCTTTGTCATCTGCCAGGTAGGCACCGTTAAAGATTCCTTTTCCCCCTTTTGTTAAATAGCGATATTCACCCTGCAGCTGGGCACCACGCTTGCTATAGTAATTTGCACTCAAGGTAGCATCCATATTGGGTGCAATGTTGAAGTAATAAGGAATTTTAACCAGCGTACCTGCACGGTCGGTTGAGCCGATTGACGGCATCAGAAAACCGCTTTTGCGATCATCGTTGAGGGGAAAGCTGGCATAGGGAAACCAGAATACCGGCACATCCCACAGGCGTAATTTCATGTTTCTGGCTTTACCAACACCGGCAGATTTGTCCAGTTCGATTTTGCCTGCATTGAAAACTGCAATTTCCTTGTCCTTGCGGCAGGTCGAATAGGTCGCGTCGTGCAGTGTAACCAGGTCATGCCCTTCAAAATCGATACGTTTTGCTACGCCATGGGCCTGAATATTCCTGCTATCTTCTGATTTATCGCCAGCTGTCTTTGATGCCAGGGTATATTCAACATCGTCAGCCGATCCGATAAGCGTTTCAACTTCAATTTCCATCGACTGCGCCTGAAAAACATTACCCGCCGGATCCTGAATACGGATATTTCCCTGGCCGGCGACACTATCATCTGTTTTGTCATAACTCATCTTGTCGGCATTGAGTATCATGCCGTCTCTTTCCAGCTCAGCATTGCCGGTAAATACAATTTTTTTATCAATCAGTTCTGTCTGATCTGCCTCGATGGCAACGGCGCCGGGTTTTAATTCACTATCTGCTGCCCTGAATTTCACTGTGTCTGCTTCGCATTCACCCTCAAAGGCTTCATTGTAAGCGTCTATCAGGGTTTCTGTGTATTCATCCACACTGAAGGCATGACCGGCAAGAGGTGCAATAAAGGTGAAGAAAATTGCGGTTGAGAGAGCTATTTTTGTTTGCATTCGAATAAATATCCCGTAAACAGGCTTATGTGTGTTGTGTAAAATCGCATAGAATGGGTGCCCCTTCAAGCCTTCCATTCGCTCTGAAGGCGGTTATTATACAGATGGATTAAAAACTATTGGATAAAAGAAAACAAATAATTCGCAACTGGATCGAATCTCTTTACCCGGATGTGGAATTTACCATTGAATCAGCATCCAGTGATGCAAGCTTTCGACGATATTTCCGGCTGAAAAAGCAAAACTGCAGCCTGATAATTATGGATGCACCACCGGAAAATGAAGAAATCACAACCTTCTGCAGACTGGCCAGGCGTTTTCATGCTTTAGGCCTCAACGTCCCGGAAATTCTGCATACCGAAGATGAATTGGGCTTTGTGCTGATGTCAGATCTTGGCAGCAAGCATTATCTGGACAGTCTCGATAACAGTACGGTTGAACGTCTCTACGGCGATGCCCTGGGAAGCCTGGTGACATTACAGGCTGGCACTTTTGATGAGCCTGATTTTCTACCGGCCTATTCCGCCGAGCTATTGCAGCAGGAAATGAATCTATTTCGTCAATGGTACCTGGAAACCCATCTTGCTGTATATATTACAGACGAAGAAAATAGAATAATGGATGATGCCTGGCAACTTCTGACAACCTCTGCACTTGAACAGCCACAATTATGGGTACACCGGGATTACCATTCTCGAAATTTAATGATCACAGGCATAAATAACCCGGGCATTATCGACTTTCAGGATGCAGTCACTGGACCGATCACCTATGACCTGGTTTCCCTGCTCAAAGACTGCTATATCGAATGGCCTGCTGAACAAGTTGAAGAGTGGGCCCTTGGCTATCACGACCTCGCCTTCCAATCAGGTTTGCTAGAAAAGGAAGATGAACAGCTATTTCTGCGGTGGTTCCATCGCATGGGCATACAGCGGCACCTGAAAGTAGCCGGTATTTTTGCCCGTCTCTGGCACCGTGACGGCAAGAAACGCTACCTGGATGACATCCCTTTAACACTNAAGTATCTGTTGTCGGCATTGCACAATGACCCTGAGCTTGCTGAGCTGTACAAGCTGGTCAGAGCAAAGGTTTTATAAAAAACTGGAAGATTATTAGAATATGTATGCGATGATTCTGGCCGCAGGTCGCGGCGAACGGCTACGCCCGCTAACCGATAGCACCCCTAAACCACTGTTGAATGCAGGGTCAAAACTACTGATCGAACATCACCTGCACAAGCTTTCTGCAGCCGGGTTTAATGATGTGGTGATTAATGTCGGCCATCTTGGACAGCAGATCATCAATCATCTCGGTGATGGCTCTCGCTATCAACTGGCGATTCATTACTCAGATGAGCGAAGTGCCGTGCTCGAAACAGGCGGCGGTATCGTCAAGGCGTTACCGTTATTAAAATCAGACCCTTTCCTGGTAATTAATGGTGATATCTGGACCGATATTGACCTGTCGATGCTGCCAGATAAAGTCGACAGGCTGGCACATCTTGTTGTGGTAAAAAATCCAGCTCATCACCTTGAGGGGGATTTTTCAGTGCAGGACAGCCTGGTAAAGGAAAAGGCCAATCAGCAACAAACATGGACATACAGTGGTATGGCCGTGTTCCGCCATGCTTTCTTTGATCAATGCAAAGAAGAACGTTTTCCTCTCGCAGCATTGCTTCACAAACATAT
>JGI858J16261_1000077_pt1 | contig 12044 bp, 13 predicted proteins | sample TiedelARG03_113m_FD_16261 | JGI IMG/M metagenome (IMG submission 16261) | reverse complement strand
CTAAAACCAAGAATAGATGAGCCAATCAACAAATTTTACAATGAAAAAACCTCAGTGGTATTCAACGCCATGGAAAGAAGTGGTATACGAATTGATAGAGAGGAATTCCAATCGCGTTTTCATGATATCGATGGAGAATACGCCTACACGCAATTCAACTTCAAAACACTTACAGGCAGACCCTCTAATAGATTTAAAGGAGTAAATTATGCGGCCATTAATAAAGACAACGGGGACAGAAAGTCCTTTATCCCTCGCAATGATATTCTTCTTGAATTGGATATTAGTGCCTATCACCCTACTTTACTTTCTCATCTGCTTGGTTATGACTTTGGTAGTGATGATATCCATATGGCCTTTGCTAAAATGTATGGGGTGGATTATAAAAAAGCAAAGGAACTGACATTTAAACAAATGTATGGGGGAGTATTCAATCAATATAAGGATTTGGAGTTCTTTAAAAAAATGCAAGTATATACTGATGATATGTGGGCTCGCTTTCAAAGTGAGGGTTCAATTGAGTGCCCTATTTCAAAGCATATATTTAAAAAGGAAGACCTTCAAGATATGAAACCTCAAAAGCTGTTGAATTATGTTCTTCAAAACTTGGAGACGGCTACTAATGTTCGTATATTGTGGGAAATATTTAAAATATTAAAGGGAAGAAATACTAAGTTAGTACTTTACACATATGATTCCTTTCTTTTTGATTTTGATGATAGTGAGAGGGAAATAATAAAAGAAATACTGAATGTATTTAAAATTAATAAGTTACAAATAAAACACAGTTATGGAGAGACATACGATTTTAACGAATCCTAATAATATGTATACAGTGGATGATTTCCAGGATTTCAACACTTTAAACATAAACGATTTGAATAATAAGTTATTTTGCACGTTCACTACTTTAGAAGACCTTGATGGGTTGTTAGAGCGTATTACTACACAATATTCTATAATGTATAATAAAGTATTTGTTTTGCATATAAAAAGCAATAATGAATATGTTTGTACTTATAACATAGACCAAGGCAATATGTCTGATTTGCCCCCTAATACCATCATGGTGCATAGAAAAAAGGACTCAAATACCCTTTACACAATTAATGCCTTAAATGAGTTAATTAAAAAGCTAAATGGGGGAGTAGTTGACACTCGCTTTCCTATAGATTGGCAACATTACAGAAATACAATATTACTCACACAACATGATGAGTTAAAACAACTAAAAACAAAAATACATAAAATTCTTGAAGTATAGGTTGGAGTGCCTAAATCATCTCCGTATATTAAATATAGTTATAAATTAAAAAAAGTTACAAAATGGATTTAAATGCAATCAAAAAACGCCTTAATGACATGCAAAGTCAGGCAAACAACCAAGGAGGTCAAAAAACAAACCTCTTCTGGAAACCATCAGTAGGAAAACAACTTATTAGAGTTGTTCCTTCAAAGTACAACAAAGATTTCCCATTCACCGAAATGAAATTCTATTATGGAATTGGTAGTAAACGAGTAATGGCATCTCCTTCAAATTGGGGTGAAAAAGATCCAATTGAAGAATTTGCTAAAAAACTTCGTAGTACTAATGATAAAGAAAATTGGAGATTAGCTAAAAAATTAGATGCTAAAGTTCGTACTTTTGCTCCTATTGTAGTTAGAGGTCAAGAAGATGAAGGTGTTAAACTATGGCAGTTCGGTAAAGAAGTTTATCAAGAATTCTTAAATTTAGCTGCTGATGAGGAAATTGGTGATTTTACCGACATTGCTCAAGGTAGAGATATTAAACTATCAACCGTAGGACCAGAATCAACAGGAACTCCTTACAACAAAACCTCAATTGGTCCTTCTCTAAAACAAACACAACTTGCAGATACTGAAGATGCAGTTAAACAACTTTTAGAAAACCAAGCAGATCCTATGAAGGTATTCAAACCACTTACTTATGATGAAATGAAAGCTTCATTACAAGAATGGTTATCACCTGAAGGAGAAGAAGAGGAAGGTTCAATCATTAAAGAACCAGCAGTCGCTTTTGATAGTCAGCCAAAATCAAATTATTCTTTAGATACTAAACCTGCTAAGCAGACTAAAGCAGATAAATTTGATGATTTATTTGGGGATGACAACAAAACAGACGATTTACCCTTTTAATAAATAAAATATGGCAAGACCTAAAAAATCACTATCGGAGGCAGTCTCCTCAGAAATTAAATCTAAATTTAACTTAGATGGATTTAAGACTAAGAAAGGACTATCATCCAAAGCAAAATTTAAAGAACAAACTTGGATACCATTATCTGAGGCATATCAGGAAGTTACTTCGGTACCTGGTATTCCTCAAGGTCATATTGTATTACTTCGTGGACATTCAGATACAGGAAAAACAACTGCAATGATTGAAGGAGCTGTAGCAGCTCAAAAACGAGGTATCCTTCCAGTATTTATTATTACTGAGATGAAATGGTCTTGGGAACATGCCCAGATGATGGGTTTAGAAATTAATGAAGTCGTAGATGAAGAAACAGGTGAAGTTATTGATTACAATGGTAATTTTATTTATGTAGATAGAGAAACTATCAATTCAATTGAAGACGTAGCTGGGTTTATTTTAGACTTAATTGATGAACAGAAAAAAGGAAATTTACCTTATGATTTAATGTTCTGTTGGGATTCAATTGGGTCTGTACCGTGTGAAATGTCGTTAAAATCTAATAAAAACAACAACGAGTGGAATGCTGGCGCAATGTCAACTCAATTCGGTAATAACGTAAACCAACGAATAGTAATGTCTCGTAAAGAGAGCAGTCCTTATACTAATACGCTAGTTTGTATTAATAAAGTATGGACCTTAAAAGCAGAACATCCTATGGGTCAGCCAAAACTGATGAATAAGGGAGGGTATGCTATGTGGTTTGATTCAACCTTTGTAGTTACATTTGGAAATGTAATGTCAGCTGGAACATCTAAAATTAAAGCAATTAAAGATGGTAAGCAGGTAGAATTTGCAAAACGTACTAATCTACAGATTGATAAAAACCACATTAATGGAGTTACTACTAGAGGGAAAATTGTTATGACACCTCATGGGTTTGTTAAAGATGATGATAAGGCTTTAAAAGCATACAAAGAAGACCACGCTGAAGAATGGGCTAAAATTTTAGGTGGGGGTGATTTTGTAATTGCTGAAGAAGATGAAGCTTATACTGACATCACAACTCATACAGATGAGCCCAAATAAAAATTAGGTTATCGGGGGGAATTTTCGTATATTCCCCCCATAAATAAAAACAAATGAAACATAAAGATTTACTTAATCTCCTCGACAGCGTCGATGAGCACGGGAAAGAGACTGTAGAAGGAGAAAGAATTTTAATGATTGATGGGTTAAACCTATTTTTTAGGAACTTTGCAATTCTTAATATGGTTAATCCTGATGGAGTCCATATTGGGGGTTTAGGTGGGTTTTTCCGCTCATTAGGTGCTATGATACGCCAAATGCAACCTACCCAAGTATATGTTGTATTTGATGGGGCTGGTTCCTCTAATAATAGAAAAAACCTCCTCCCTGAATATAAGTCAGGTAGAGATCTTCAACGTATTACTAATTGGGACGCTTTTGATGATAAAGATGATGAAGATGATGCAAAGGTAGACCAAATGGTCCGCATCATTCAATATTTAAAAACTCTACCAGTTAAAGTAGTTACATTAGATAAAGTAGAAGCTGATGATATTATTGCGTACTTATGCCAAGTTACACCTAAGAAAAAACAAGATAAAGCTTTCATAGTATCTTCAGATAAAGATTTCTTACAGTTGGTAAATGAAAATGTTATTGTGTATCGTCCTATGGAGAAGGAGTATTATACTACAGATACAATGGAGGAAAAATTTAAAATGTCACCTAATAATTTTATTTTATATAAAACCCTAATGGGAGATAATTCAGATAAAGTTAAAGGTATTAAAGGGCTAGGACCTAAAAAATTATATAAATTATTCCCTGAATTAACTGAGCGAGATATAACATTGGATGATATATATCAAATAAGTGAAAAAAAGTTTAAAGAAAATGTAATATATGCCCGTATAATACAAAACTGGTCATCTATAGAAACCAATCATAAAATTATGGATTTATCAAAACCTATGATTGATAAAAATGATGAAAATTACTTAGATGAGGTTGTCAAATCAAAAGACATTCATTATCTTCCAGATCAGTTTGTATCCATGTACAATACAGATCAATTGGGAGGAATAATTAGAAATGTAGAGTACTGGGTAAAAGATTGTTTTGAATCGTTACAAATTAAATAAATAAAAATAAATAAAAGTTATGACATTAACCAGTTTAAATCAGTATGGTCCACACTTCCAAACAAAAGTGTTATCTTCACTATTAACTCATAAAGATTTTCTAGTAAATATCCATGATATTTTAAGTGAAGAATATTTTGATAATCAAGCCCATCAATGGGTTATTAAAGAAATCTTAAAGTATTATGATAAATATCATACTACCCCCTCAATGGAGATTTTAAAAATAAAACTACAAAAAATTGAAAATGAAGTTTTAAAATTATCTATTAAAGAGCAATTAAAAGCAGCTTATCAATCTTCTGATGAAGATTTAGAATATGTTCAAGAAGAATTCTCAACATTTTGTAAAAACCAACAGTTAAAAAAAGCACTACTTAACAGTGTTGATTTGCTTAAAGCTGGTGATTTTGATGGGATTAAGTTTTTAGTAGAATCAGCTCTAAAAGCAGGAAATGATAAAAATGTAGGACATGAATATAATAAAGATATAGAATCTAGATTTAGAGAAGATGCTAGAACTACAATAGCAACCCCTTGGGATAAGGTTAATGATATACTTCAAGGTGGGTTAGGAAATGGTGATTTTGGTCTTATATTTGGTAACCCCGGAGGTGGAAAGTCTTGGTCGTTAGTTGCCTTAGGAGGGTATGCTGTAAGAATGGGATATAATGTTTTACATTACACACTTGAATTAGGAGAACAGTATGTTGGTAGACGATATGATGCTTTCTTTAGTAAAATATCAGTAGATCAAATCCTCCAGAATAGGGAAAAAGTAGAAGCAATCATCCCTGAACTTCCAGGTGAGTTAATTATTAAAGAATTTCCTACAGGGAGAGCTACAATTTCAACTATAGAATCCCATATTCAAAAAGTTGAAAGTATGGGAACTAAAGCAGATTTGATCATAATTGACTATGTAGATCTTCTTTCAACAAAGAAAAGAACAGCAGATCGTAAAGGAGAGATTGATGATATTTATACAAGCACTAAAGGATTAGCTCGCGAATTAAATGTACCAATTTGGTCAGTTTCTCAAGTTAACCGTGCAGGTGCAAAAGATGATGTTATCGAAGGTGATAAAGCAGCAGGGTCATATGATAAAATTATGATTACTGATTTCTGCTTATCTCTTTCAAGAAAAGCAAAAGATAAAGTAAACGGAACTGGAAGATTCCATATTATGAAAAACAGATATGGGATGGATGGTTTAACCTTTGGGGTAAAAGCCGATACTTCAACAGGTCACTTTGATGTTATTGATTACAACCCCGATGACTATGAGTCTGATGAACCTACGGCATCTAAAAGCTATGATAATTTTGATAGTTTTGACAAACAAACATTGAAAAATAAGTTTTTTGAATTAAATTCATAAATTAAAACCTAAAAAAAACAAATGAGAAAAGATTTAATGAAAGAAAGAATAGTCTACAAGCCCTTTGAATATCAAGAGGCTGCAGATTATTGGTTAAAACAACAACAAGCCCATTGGCTTCATACCGAAGTACCTATGATGTCTGACCTTAATGATTGGAATTCCAACTTATCAGAGACTGAAAAAAATATAATAGGTTCTATTCTAAAGGGATTTGCTCAAACTGAAACCGTTGTAAATGATTATTGGACCCAATTAGTAACAAAATGGTTCCGTAAACCTGAAGTTATAATGATGGCTACAACTTTTGGAGCATTTGAAACCATTCATGCCGAAGCATATTCATTATTAAATGAAACTTTGGGTCTTGAGAATTTTGATGAATTTATGGAAGATGAGGCTACAATGGCTAAAATTGAAAATCTTACATCTGTCAGAGATAGTTTTAATAGTGGGGAACAGAACCTTCATGAAATTGCAAAATCATTAGCAATTTTTTCAGCATTTACTGAAGGAGTTAATTTGTTTTCCTCTTTTGCCGTTCTTTTATCTTTTAAAATGAGGAATAAATTAAAGGGAGTAGGACAAATTGTTGAATGGTCTATTAGGGATGAATCATTACACTCCGAAGCTGGATGTTGGTTGTTTAGAACACTTATTGATGAAAACCCATCACTTAAAACCCCAGAGCTTGAAGCAGCCATTAATGAAGCAGCTTTACTTTCACTAAAGCTTGAATTAGATTTTATTAAAAAATGCTATGAGTTAGGGGAGTTAGAAGGATGTTCTCAATATGATTTAGAAAATTTTATTAAAAACAGAATTAATGCTAAGCTAGGAGATTTAGGGTATAAAGGTATTATATCAGATATTGATTTAACAGCAGTTGAACGTATGAAATGGTTTGATCACCTATCAGCCGGTAAACAACATACAGACTTTTTTGCAAATCGCGTAACCAACTATTCTAAAGGTAATATGGAATGGGATGAAAGTATATTTTAAATATGGATAATAATAGTTTAGTAGCAGATTACTCCCTATGGGAAAGAGGTAAAGATTATCCTGAATACATGGATGAAGTATCTTTATCTACAATTAGTAAAGGATATTTACTACCAGGGGAAACTCCCCGAAAAGCATATAAACGTGTGGCTAATGCAGTTGCAGAAAGATTAAATCGCCCTGACTTAGCAAATAAATTTTTTAAATATATTTGGAATGGATGGATTGGTCTCGCTAGCCCTGTTCTCAGCAATACCGGTACTGATCGGGGTTTGCCTATTAGTTGTTTTGGTATTGATACTCCGGATTCGATTCGTGGTATTGGACTCACTAATGCAGAACTTATGCGCCTTACTTCCTATGGGGGAGGTGTGGGAATTTCCCTTAGCAGAATTAGAGGAAGAGGAGCAGGTATTACTGGAAATGGAAAATCAGAAGGAATAGTCCCTTGGGCTAAAATTTATGATTCAACTATTGTTGCAACCAATCAAGGTTCAGTCCGTAGAGGAGCAGCATCAGTAAATTTAGATATTAATCATAAGGATATTAAAGAATATTTACAAATTCGTCGACCTAAAGGTGATCCTAATAGACAATGTCTAAATTTACATCAAGCCGTAGTTGTAGATGATGCGTTTATGAAGCGCTTACAAGATCGTGACAGCGAGGCTATGTCGTTATGGCTTGAAATACTTAAATCACGTGTAGAGACGGGTGAACCATACATAATGTTTAAGGATAACGTTAATAAAGACAATCCTTTAGCATATAGAATGAATAACCTAGATGTTACAATGACTAANATTTGTTCTGANATTACNTTACATACAGATGANGAACATTCNTTTATTTGTTGTTTATCTTCTTTAAACTTAGCTAAGTACGATGAATGGAAAAATACAGATGTAGTTGAAATGGCTACTTATTTTTTAGATGGAGTAATGGAAGAATTTATCATTAAAACTAATGGTAAAGAATCAATGGAACGCTCACATAGATCAGCTAAAAAAGGAAGAGCATTAGGTTTAGGTGTAATGGGGTGGCATACATTCCTACAACAAAAAGGTTTACCATTTAATTCACTAGCATCAACAGCTTGGACTCACACTATTTTTAGTGATATTAGACAAAAGGCTGAAGCAGCCTCTAGGCAAATGGCTGAAGAATATGGAGAGCCATTATGGTGTAAAGGAACAGGAATGAGAAATACCCACGTGATGGCAGTTGCCCCTACAGTATCAAATTCCCGCATTAATAGCTGTTCAGCTGGAATTGAACCTCAACCAGCTAATGTTTATGTATTTAATGGTGCAAAAGGAACGTTTATAGTTCGTAACCCTGAATTGGAGCAACTTTTAAATTCTAAAGATAAAAATTTAGATAAATATTGGGACCAAATATTAGTTGATAATGGTTCCGTAGCTAATTTACCAAACGATGTATTAACGGAAGATGAAAAGGAGGTATTTTTAACATTTCCAGAAATCAATCAGTTAGCACTAATACAACAAGCCGCAGTACGTCAGAAATATATTGATCAAACTCAATCTTTAAATGTAGCTTTTGACCCCACAGACTCTCCTAGATGGATAAACCAAGTACATTTAGAGGCATGGAAGTTGGGTATTAAAACACTATATTATCTAAGAACTGACAGTGTAATTAAAGGTGATTTAGGATCAAGGACAGCAGATGACTGTTTAGCTTGTGATGGGTAAGCATGTCTTGAATTTCTAAACACAAAATTAAAATAGTTATGGAAAAAATAAAATTTAAATACCCAGAATCTGAAAAAGGAGTTGTTGATGATTTCTATAAAGAAATATTTTATGATAATGAGTATCATAGACATGGTTCAAAAGTAAATGTTGGAGATGTTTGTTTAGATTTAGGTGCTTTTGTGGGTATGTTTTCACACTTTGCTTTAGTAAATGGAGCATCTAAAATATATAGTGTAGAAAAAAACAAGGAAAGTTACAACTGCTTATTAGAAAATACTATTTCAAATCCAGAAATAACAACCTTTTTAGGTGAAGTATCCGACAGACATAACGGAAAAGATTTATATAGTGTAGAAGGAATTATAGAAGATAATAATCTTTCCCATGTTGATTTTATAAAAATGGACATTGAACGCTCGGAGTACCCGGTTTTAATAAACATGAAAGATTCAACCTTAAATAAGGTTAAAAAATGGGCTATTGAAGTACACCTAGATTGGTTAGGAGATGGTGGAAAATGGACACATGGCCCAGACTTTCACCACCATAACACTAGTAAGTTACTTTATATAATGGATAAATTTTCAACAAATGGGTTTTCTATATCATTAGAACACATCCATAAAAAATATAACATAATGATGTTATATGCATGGAAATAAATTTTTAATGTATTTATAATCACATTAATCAAATAAAAAAAATTATGGCACGTAAAAAAGAAGTAAAAAAAGAAGTAATTGAAAAATTAAGCGCAATTAAAAGAATATTTAATTTAGTTAAAGCTTGGTTAAAAGGAAACGGAATCGAAGGTGTATTAGGTCTAGTTATAGGTTTATTACTTTGGTCTTTTGGTTACAAAATCTATGCCGGAGTCGCATTTGGTGTATTTGCTACACGTAATTGGGATTTAGCAAAAGGATGGCTATTTGGTTTGTTAAAAAAATAATTAAAAGTTTTTTAATATTATAGAAGAGGGGGTGCAATAGCACCCCTCTTTGTATATTTATCATCAAACAAACCATTATGAAATTCATAAGCGATATATTTACTGAAGATAAAATGGATGAAAAATATTCATCGAAAAAAACCCTAGGAATTATATCTGGCATGTTAGTATGTATAGCCTTTATAGGTGATGGGTTCCATTGGTTTACTATAAATTTAGAATTATTTAATTCCATGTTAATATTTTCTGCTACTATGTTAGGAGTTTCAACTATTAAAGCTTTTGCAAAAAAAACCTCGGACAAATGAGTAAAAATATAGAATGTCCTAATTGTGGGGCTAAATATGAAGTTAATGTTACCCCTAAACCCCCAACATCTGAATCAAATTACATTTGGCTATTTGACAATGGTCACGGTGGTATTATAGATGGTGTATACCAAACAGCAGGTAAAAGATCACCTTTATGGCCTGATGGAGAGATTCTATATGAAGGAGAATTTAATAGAGGTATTGTTAATAGATTAATGAAGTTATGTACAGATGCCGGAATTGAATGTATTAATTTAGTTGATACACAAGAAGATATGCCTTTATCTGAACGTACTGATAAAGCTAACGACATCGATCGCCAACAAAGAGATAAAGATGGTAAACCTTGTATTTATGTTTCCATTCACGCTAATGGGTTTAGTGATGAGTCAGCAAATGGTTGGTCAGTGTATACCTCAGAAGGTGAAACAAAATCAGACATAATTGCAAAAATTTTATTAGAGAAAGCAACTGAAGAATTTCCTGATGAAAAGATGAGGGGAACAAAAGAATCAGATTTTTGGGTATTAAGAAAAACAGTAATGCCTGCTATCTTATCTGAAAATTTCTTTATGACCAATTCAGATAACTGCCATGATTACCTCTTAAGTGAAGATGGTAGAGATAGAATTACAAAAATACATTTTGAGATGATTCAAGAGGTTGAAGGTAAAAAATTAATATAATAATGACAACAAAAACAATCATAGTGGGTATAACATCTTTTGGTACATACTTATGTACCTATTTTCTAAACTTATCTATGGATAATTTTGAGCAATATTTAGCAGTAGCGGCCGTAGTCTGGTTAGACGGAGTCTTCGGGGTTTGGGCTGGATGTAAAACGGAAGGTTTTAAAACTTATAAAGCTATAAAAATTCCAAAAACAACTTTTGCATGGTTGTTTATCCTAACCGTAATTTTAATGGTAGAAAAAGGATTTTCAGGAACTGCTTGGTTGTCTGAAGTAGTTATCGTACCGTTCATGGTATTACAGTTAATAAGTGCCCTTAAAAATGCATCTATGGCCGGTCTAATTAAAATGGAAGAATTAAATAAAATTTTAGATCGTATAGATAAGCATAAGGGTTTTAGGAACTAAAACTAAAAAACATGCTTAAAAAAATTCAAGAGAGAATATTCCCGTTTTTAATAGCCCTATCAGCCCTATCAGTATCAGGATCAGCGGCTTTCTATTCAGTCAGTGGTCTTAGTAAACTATTTGCAGGTGCAACATTTGCAGTTATAGTAATGGCTGCTTCTTTAGAAATAGCTAAATTAGTTATTGCTTCACTTCTATATCAATATAGAAAATCACTACCTTTTTTACTCAAAACATATCTTTCAATAGCTTGTTTTGTACTAATATTAATTACTAGTATGGGTATTTATGGTTTTCTATCTGCGGCTTACCAAGAAACAGCAGCAAAGTCTGGAAGTATAGATTCACAAATAGCTTTAATTGAAACTAAACGAGATAATGTTAAAGAACAATTAGCGGTATATAACGCCGAAAAAATAACAATTAATGAGGCCGTGGCCGATTTACGTAATGGTTTATCTAACAATAAAATACAATATACAAACGCTGAAGGTGTATTAATTACTACAACCTCAAGGGCAACTCGTCAATCTTTAGAGAAACAACTAGACCAAGCTATGACCCGTCAAACAAATATCAATATTAGGGTAGATGGTTTAAATGAAAAACTATTTAACTATGAAACGGAAATAGTAGAAGTATCTATAAATAATGATATAGCAGGAGAGTTAGGCCCACTCAAATATCTATCAGGTTTAACTGGAATCCCTATGGATAAAATTATTAATTACCTTTTATTAACTATTATATTTGTATTTGATCCATTAGCTATTGCTCTAGTAATTGCTGCTAACATTGCTTTTGCAAATTTAATCCCCAAAACTAGGGAAAATTTGTATGGGGAGAGGGTGATAGTTGAAGATGAAACCCTACGTTATGCAGGAACACCTAGTGAAGATGGGACTAAATCTGTCATGGAGTATGATGATGAGTTTGATTGGGAAGCAGCAGAAAAAAGAATGGATATAATAGGTCAAAACGGGAATGAAGGAGAACATTACGAAGAAATTTCAGAATTAGAAAAAAAAATAGAAAGTACATCAAAAGTAAATAAGTACGGTGCAAATGGTTGGAAGACTTTAAAAAAAAACTTGGAAAAATTACAAGGTAAAATAGATAAAGACGATGATCTTACTATAAAGTACTAAAAAATAAATTAAAGATTTCCGCGAGGGGGGTTGGCTTAGCCAATCCCCCTTCGTATATTTACGGGGTAAATGAGGCGCGAGCCTAATAAAAAATAAAAGTT
>JGI858J16261_1000075_pt1 | contig 12114 bp, 12 predicted proteins | sample TiedelARG03_113m_FD_16261 | JGI IMG/M metagenome (IMG submission 16261) | reverse complement strand
CCGACTCGGGATTGATTTTCCACAGGAAAAGCGTGCCAAACTTTGGCATGCTGCAGAGCGGGTGGAGGCAAAGCGCATCAAGCTGGCCGCACAGTTTTTTTTCAGAGGACTTTTTAGCAAATCTAGAAGAAATCCTGCATTAATTAAGAAGTCTGATTGGCTGACCAGGTTTATGATCGATGCCTACTCAGAAGTTCTAGATGAGCAAGAGTTGAAGTGTTTCTTTGGATTAGATCAGTGAGAGCTGCCTTCATTGACGACTGAACGTGAATGACTAAATAAAATAATAGGGGAGAGACCACGATTAATTACAGTGCTCACCAACTTATCATATTTTAAAAACGTGGTCCGTCCCCCTATTATTCATCGTTCAGGGAATTAGTTGGTGAGATTCGCTACGAAATAGCAAAACAGATGCTGAGAGATGACGGCATTTCCATTCTCAAGGTATCCAACACTCTTGCTTATGCTGATACAAGTGAGTTTGCCCGCGCGTTTAAACGTTGGTCAGACATGGCACTTTCAGCATGGCGAATGCAGAGCAGGCAGTAAATTTGAGAGGGTCTGTGAATTGAGTGTAATCGGCACTAACGAGATATCACTTATGATCTGACGCGTAAGCGGGGTTGTACATCTTTTCTTCTCTGTTCTCATTTTTTTTTATAATTATGCGATGCACTCTAGCGTTTATTGACATTTTTTTAAACATCGTCAGCTTCGAAATAAAGTTTAAAAAAGGACACCGTTTTTTTTCGGTCTTTTGTCCAGCCAATTAAATTTCTTTGTTCATTCGAAAAATTCGAACTATTCCCGGCATGATACCGTCTTTTTTATTAGCGATTAATTAAACATACTTATTCAGACGAATAACATCCTGAGCAAAGCAATAAATGACCACCTGGATCAGTTAGCACAACTCAACTCGTACAATGAGACTGTCATCAGCTGTTATCTCAACACACAACAGGTAAGTCATGTATGCGAGACTTTTCTTGCTTATAACAGCATAAAACATTGGATCAATTGTATGCAAAATACTTGACCTGCGAGGAACATCTCACCAGAGAGTTTCACTTCGTTGTAGAGCAATCATGGTTTTTTTCGCAGGCAGAACCGTGCAAAAGGCTTCATCCCAGTTAAAACCAACACCACTGGTTAACAACCTGAGGATATTGATCATGCAAATAGAAATTATCAGTGAAGACACCGGTAGTTCAAGTGTAAAAAAGATACTTAAATATTATTTGAGTAAATTGGAAGATCAGATCTTAAAGATGACCATCCACATAGAGAGATACGAAAATTCTCAGGGGCAACAATACCATGTGCGTCTAAAGGCAATTCTAATTAATGGATCTCCTGTCAAATTTAACGATATACAGAAGGATATACAGAAAGCTACGCAACGCACACTGGATCGGTTGGTGCGTCACCTGCAATTTCAGCGAAGACGACAGGATTGCCTGAGACATTATTGAATCAACTAAAGCTGATGCCAGTGAGTTATTAGTAAGAAAATTTCGAAGCTTAAAATATTAAATACGAATTTTACAGAAGGTTGAAAAAATATAAATTTATAACAAGATGATTTAGTAACAATCACAAACTGTGAAAGAATGAAATCACATTTTCTTGAACCTAAACAGGAGAATTACTGCTATCAGTTTAAATAATCTACTTAACCAGTTTCTTGGAGCCTCGGATACTTCCCGGGAAGATCAAAAAGGGCAACCGGAGAGATTCTCGAATAATGTATCTAATCTGGCTAGAGGTATACCCGGTGGTTTAGCTGGAGGTGCAGCAGCTGGTGGTATCATGGCTTTACTGATGAGCAATAAGTCTGCACGTAAGTATGGAGGTGCAGCCATGCTAGGTGGGCTGGCTTCCAAAGGCTACCAAAACTGGCGTTCCAACAACCCAACTTCTGCACAATCTTCAAACGATACACAGCAACTCGACACTACTATAGAGAGTAATCAACAGGCTATTAAGGATTACTCCAGAAACAGTAATAACGATATGCAACTAACTGTCATCATTAAAGCAATGATTGCTGCTGCAAAGGCAGATGGGCATATCGATGCTCAGGAACAGCAACATATTTTTCAGGCTGTAGAAAAGATGAACTTGTCTGCCGAAGAAAAAGGCATTGTCTTTGACAGCTTGCAAAAAGATATTTCCATTCATGAACTGGTAAACGGTATAGGCAGTTTGGAGATTAAAACAGAGATTTACCTCGCTTCATGTCTGGTTATAGACCTTGATCAACCCTCTGAGCGCAAACACCTGGATGAACTGGGATTAGCGCTCGCTCTGCCGAAGGAATTATTACAGCAAATAGAGTGGCAAGCAGAAGAGGTATACACCGAAGCGGCCTAAATCATTAGCTCCCCTTAACGCACGAGTTTATTCCTCTACTCGTGCGTTCTTTTTTATTTCGATAACGCATCCTGATCTATATTTGTCGTTACCCAGTATTAAATTTTTCAGTACGAACTGGGTATAACAAATAACTACCTCCCGCACATGAATTCTTACCTGGAGCGATTACCGCTTTAAATATTCAAGTTCTAATCTCAATACCCTGTTCTAATCGCAACACCCCATACATCGAATTTATCGAACTATATAAGCTAACAATTCGAATTTTAATGACAATCAGGTGTCTTTATCATAAAGCTCATGGTTACTTCGTAAAAAACTGATTGGTGTTAGCCATGCCGAAAACAAAATCTAACCGGATAGACAAAGTGTTGGTATTTTTTAAAATATTCTTCAATGCCACTAGCTATAGATGCAGTGTACATATCAATCCTGTTGATTTTGTGCAGCTACATAACAATGCTATTGTCATCAACGCTATATTGCAAAAAGAGCAAGCTTCATGAAAACCCTGCGCTCAAAAGCAAAATGGACGTTATTATTAATTGCGACCTGGCTGATATTGACTGCAGGTGACATAGGCTCATTGGTGATAGGCCTTCCTTTTATCGCACTGGCGATCCTGTTACAGCCTAATTCAGGTACCAGGTTCTTCAATAATAGTCCATTTTTAAACATCATTGGCCTGGTCCAGTTTGGTTACTATTTTTTGCTTGAGTCACTACGAGGTGGACTGGATGTCAGTAGTCGAGTGCTGGCAGCTAAACCCAGGATTGATCCCGTTTTTTATGATTATTCCATGCAGCTGCAGATACCGCATGCGCAGCAGCTTTTCATCACCAGTGTCAGTTTATTACCCGGAACATTGTGTGCAGACTTGAATAACAATCAAATAACTATCCACACCCTGGATCAGCATATGGATACAACCCAGGGGATTAAACGCCTGGAGTTACTGGTAGGGAAAATATTTGGAGAAGCCTTATGATGTCCGGCGACGCTTCAGCTTCAATACTGACCATTGCCTTACTGATTGCACTTAACCTTTTGCTGCTCAGCCTGCTCATCGGTCTTTTCCGCGCGTGGCTTGGGCCGAGTGTAGCAGATCGCTTCAGTGCCATTTTATTAATGGGCACCGGAGGTGTGGCCATGTTGTTCATCCTGGCCATATTATTGCAAGTGGCAGCTCTCTACGATGTCGCGCTGGTACTGGCTTTACTGGCGGTAGTGGGTACCGTCGCATTGACGCAGAGCGAGAGCAATCATGATTGATACCCTGGCCATACTAGCGATTTTTTCCGGGCTGTTCTTTTTCTTCTCAGGCAGCATCGGTTTACTGCGCTTACCGGATCTATTTTCACGACTGCATGCACTGGCAAAAGCAGATAATGTTGGCCTGGCTTTAGTCGCCCTCGGCGTCATCATGCTCGAGCCTGATCTACTAAATGATGTCAAGATTGCCGTCATCTGGTTACTTGTCATGGCGGCCAGTGCAATTTCATCTCACCTGGTGGCAAGGCATGCGCTACGGGAGAAGCGTGATGATTGAATTACTCTGGTCCATTTTTGATATCACGCTGGTGTTGTTACTGCTCGCATTGGCCTGGAACACGTGCTCTACCCAGGATGTAATGCGAGCTGTGACCCTGTTTATCGCTATGGGTTTATTGTTGGCGATAATCTGGGCGCGTTTGAAAGCGCCTGATCTTGCCCTGGCCGAAGCCGTCATCGGAGCCGGTATCTCGGGTGCATTATTATTAAGCGCTATCAGGGACTACCCCTCAACCGCCATGGTTAGTCACCGCTCCAGGCTGATGGAAAGCATGATCAATATACTGACCCTGGCATTGACTATCCTCATGAGCTGGGCAGTCTGGCATGGCCTTAATATGAGTGATGGCGTACGTTTATCCGAGCAGGTAATTTCGCAGCTACCTGTTAGTGGTGTCAGCAATCCGGTCACCGCAGTGTTGTTGAATTTTCGGGCCTACGATACCTTGCTGGAGCTGGCTGTGGTGTTGACTGCAGTTTTAACCGTACTCACACTCAACGAGAAGCGTGCCGACTATAAAGTCTCAAGTCCCTTACTGCAGGGCATGACGCGCTGGCTGGTTCCCTTGCTGGTTGTCACCTCCGGCTATCTATTATGGGTTGGCGCTCATGCACCCGGTGGTGCGTTTCAGGCGGGCGCCATGCTGGCCGCAGCAATGATTCTGTTGCAATTAGCCTATCCATCCAGGCAACAGGAACTTCACCTTTTCCTGTTAAAGATTCTGCTGGTTATCGGTATTTTCATCTTCGTGCTGGTCGGTCTATGGATGATGTCACTCAATGATAACTTTTTAGCCTTTACCCCGGCCTGGGCCGGCAGCCTGATTTTAATTATCGAAACGGCAGCCACCTTATCTATTGCCACAGCACTGATGCTTGCTTATCTGGGTGGTAGACCCAGGGGCTGGGAAGACGGTAATCGCACTGACAGCAAAATCGCACAGAACGGGGGTGCAGAATGATCAGTGAGCAATTGCTATATTCACTGGCGGGTATCGGCTTATTTGGCATAGGCTTGCGTGCCACCCTTTTACATCACATGTTATTACCACGATTACTGGCACTTAACGTCTGCGGTGCCGGGGTATTCCTCATCTTTATTGCCATTGCTTATGGCGGCCTTGAAATCATGGCCGACCCGGTGCCACATGCACTGGTGCTAACCGGTATTGTTGTGGCGGTCAGTGCGACAGCGATGGCGTTGGCCCTCGGCAGAAGATTACAGGCATTGAATGATGAATAATGCCATCATCTGGGTGATCGTAATCCCATTACTGGCCAGTTTGCTAAGTGTAATCTGGTCACGCTATGGCAGCTTCATTGCTATTATCAGCAACCTGCTCGCGCTAGCCGCCAGTATCCTTATTGTTGCCCAGGTCTATCAGACCGGGTCTTTTAACCATGAGCTGGGAAGCTGGCCGTCCGGTCTGGGTATAAACCTGCGTGCTGATGCATTGTCATCCATCTTATTACTGATGAGCATGCTGGTTATCAGTGCAGCGACTTTTTATGCCAGTGCGTATTTTACCGATCCTGTCAAAAGAGCCCGTTTCTGGCCGCTGTGGCTCATGCTCGTGGTCGCACTTAACGCCTTGTTATTGTCAGGAGATCTTTTCAATCTTTACGTAACGCTGGAATTATTGGGACTTTCAGCTGTTGCCTTGACCGCTCTGAGTGATAACCGTGCGGCTTTGCAGGCTGCGATCCGTTACCTCAGTTTCGGTTTACTTGGTTCGCTGGTTTTTCTCGCCGGTGTCGCCCTTATCTATATGGGTTACGGTACCCTCGACCTGGTTGCACTTTCGAACAAGGTCCAGGCTGAGCCCTTGAGCCAGGTAGCCTTCGGCCTGATGACTGCAGGGCTATTGATCAAGTCGGCATTGTTCCCTTTGCATTTCTGGTTACCCACGGCGCATGCCAGTGCACCGGCACCGGTCAGCGCGGCGTTGTCAGCGCTGGTGGTGAAGGTTGCCGTGTACATTCTACTGAGGTTATGGATAGATGTATTTGACCTGGTATTGACCCCCTTATCGGCGATGCTGCTGGGAACCCTCGGAGCCATTGCTGTTATATGGGGTTCCTGGCAGGCATTGCAGGCACAGCGTTTAAAGTTAATGGCAGCTTACTCGACCGTGGCCCAGATAGGTTATTTGTTTATCTTTCTGCCCTTGATCGTTGCCTTACCAGAAGGCCCTATGCAGGATGCCGCGTTTACTGCTCTGTTATTAATGGCACTCACCCATGGTTTTGCCAAGAGTGCTTTTTTCCTGAGCGCCGGCGTGATCCAGCAGTATTGCGGGCATGATCGTATTGCTGAACTTGGCGGTACCGCGCGAGCATTACCATTAACAATCTTCGTCATCTCCCTGTCAGGTGTCGCGCTGATCGGTTTACCGCCCAGCGGCAGCTTCCTCGGTAAGTGGTATTTGATCTCAAGTAGTTTTCAGGCTGGGCAATGGTGGTGGGTGCCGGTGGTCGCGATCGGCTCCATCCTTGCCACCGCCTATGTGTTTCGCATCCTCGGCTATGCCTTTGGCCCCGGAGAAAGTGTCGGCCGGGTATTGAACTGGGGTCGTGTAGAGATTCCTGCACTGGTGTTGGCATTGTTTGCCACATTGATACTGGGTTTCGGCTCTGCCGAATTATGGGGTTTTATCAGTCAACACAGTGATTTCCTGGGGATTTGATATGGATTATTTTAGTCACTTACCGCTGCTTATCCTGTTAAGTTCATTATTACCCGGGCTGGCAATTTTTCTGGTCAGGGAAGAAAGTCATGTTCTGCGAACCAGCCTTAACCTGTTTGGAGCATTGACCAAGTTAGGCCTCGTTGGCCTGCTGATCTGGGGCGTGTTTCACGAAAAGATCTCCGAGATGCGCTGGGAGATTGCACCCGGCCTGGAGCTGGTTTTACATGCGGATGCATTGTCCGTCCTGTTTGTCTCACTATCTACGGTGTTGTGGCTGGTAACGACTATCTATGCCATCGGCTATCTCGAGCACTCGCCACACCGCAGCCGGTTTTTCGGTTTCTTCAGTTTATGTGTAACCGCAACCATAGGTCTTGCCCTCGCTGGCAACCTGTTCACCTTCGTTCTTTTTTATGAACTGCTGACCCTTGCCACCTATCCGTTGGTTGCCCATAAGGGCTCTCCAGAGGCCGTTCGCGGAGCCCGCATCTACCTGACCTACACACTTGGTGGCGGAATAATGTTACTGATTGGCGTGATCTGGCTACACACCATAGCCGGACCGGTCGACTTCCAGGAGGGAGGCGTTCTATCCAATCTAAACCTGGATCCCTGGACTTTACGCTGGATTTTCCTGTTCATGATCATCGGCCTGGGTGTCAAAGCTGCGCTGTTTCCATTTCATGGCTGGCTGCCACAGGCCATGGTGGCTCCGGCGCCGGTCAGCGCGCTGCTACATGCGGTAGCAGTGGTAAAAGCCGGTGCTTTTGGCATTGTCCGCGTGGTTTATGACGTGTTCGGAGTCGAGTATGCAGACGTACTGGGACTGCTGCCATTTCTCGGCGCGATTGCAGCCTTTACCATTGTCTACGGCTCGGTGAAAGCGCTATCACAAGATCATCTGAAACGGCGCCTGGCTTACTCGACCATTAGCCAGGTTTCTTATATCGCATTGGGCGCAGCGATCCTGGGTCCGCTGGCAACGATCGGGGGCGTAGTTCACCTGGTGCACCAGGGCGTAATGAAAATCACCCTGTTCTTTGCCGCCGGCAACTATGCCGAAACCCTGGGTGTTCACAATGTCAGCGAGATGGACGGTATCGGCAAGCGTATGCCGGCGACGACAATGGCCTTCTCTATCGCAGCACTTGGTATGATCGGCATCCCGCCGATCGCCGGTTTTATCAGTAAATGGTACCTCGGACTGGGTGCATTACAGGCTGGCGCAGGGTTTTGGGTGATTCCGGTGCTGGTCGCCAGCAGCCTGCTGAATGCGGCTTATTTTCTGCCGATACTCTATAGAGCCTGGTTTAAACCTGCCGTTGTGAAATGGCCGGCAGAAAAAGCGCAAACGGGACGCTGGGAGATGCCCGGAGCCCTGATGTGGCCACCCGTGATTACCGCCACCTTGGCCCTGTTATTCGGCCTGTTCGCCGCTGCACCTTTCAGCCCACTTGAATGGGCTACGCTGATTGCGGCTAGGGAGTATTGATTATGTATATAGATTTTTTATTGATCGCCATTCCCCTGCTGCCTTTGATTCTGGCCCTGTTGATGACACTGCTTCGCTCCGGGTACATTATGATTCTTGCACCTTTGACAGCATTGTTGGCAGCTTTCCTGATTCCGGTAAACAGTAGCGTGGATTTACCCTGGTTATTAACCGGTGTGAAATGGCAGCTTGATAGCATCAGTCAGTTATTCCTGTTGTTCAGCGCATTGATCTGGCTGGTGACCAGCCTGTATGTAGTCTTTGCGCGCAATGATATAACGAATCGGGCCATCTACCGCTGTTTATTCATGCTCGCCATGAGCGGTAACATGCTGCTCATCATCGCTGCTGATATGACCAGTTTTTACCTGGGCTATGCGATGATGGGCCTCTCCGCCTATGGGATTATTTTACAGCCATCTCAACGTGCGCGCCGAGCGGCGAGAGTTTACCTGGCTTTTACCCTGGTTGGTGAACTGGCTTTATTCATCGCTATGTTGATCCTGTTCAGCAGCGGTGGCTCGATGTTATTCACCGATCTTCAGCAGCAGACAATACCTGATCTTGCCGTGGCATTTTTACTGCTCGGTTTTGGTATCAAGCTGGCTTTGCCCGGATTGCACCTATGGTTACCGCTCACCTACACCGCGGCACCTTTGATCAGTGTTGCGGTACTCAGTGGTCCGATGATGAATGCAGGCTTACTGGGCTGGATACGCTTTCTGCCGCCTGGTGCTGAAAACCTGCAAACCTGGGGTGGCGTATTAATCTGGCTCGGTGTGGCTGGATTAGTGCTTGGTTCCATACTGGCATTAATGCAATACCGTGCCAGTGCCATCCTGGCCTATTCAAGTATCGCCAAAATGGGCCTGGTCAGCAGTTTTTTTGGTTATGCGCTGGCCCACCCTGAGCAGGCAGATATCGTGATCGGTGCAGTGGTAATTTTTGCTATGCATCATCTACTGGTTAAATCAGCCCTCTTCATAGGTCTTAATGATTACCAGCAACGCTATAGTAATTCCTGGGTATATTATGGCATGGTAGTGTTGTCCCTCAGCCTGATTGGGCTGCCATTCAGCGGCGGGTCAGGTGCCAAGTCCGCACTCAATTTGGCGACAGATGGTGATTTGAGTTTGCTGCTGATCCTGTCGGGTTTTGCCACAGCCTTGATGATGATGCATTTTCTATGGACGTTGAATAAACAGGTTAGCAAAAGCTCTCTGATGCCTGGGCGCACTTCATTTCGCTTAAGTCCAAACCTGGCCTGGTGGTTGTTGCTTCCGCTCGCCTGGTTTGGCCCCTTTATGCCTGGCTCAATCGAGTTTGAAGGTAAAAGCCTGCTGGTGACGGGTTCAGCACTTGCACTGTTTTTCTACATTATTCGCCAAAACTGGAGAAAACCTTCAGGACATTCCTCTATTTTTCAACCGGGTGATATCTACTACTTGTTTAATCGTGTGCGTCTATTGAACCCTGTCCAAATCAAGCCTGGAATGAACATCCTGGAACAACTTAGATGGCCGCAAGCCAGAACAACAACGGTATCAAGAGACCTGTCCCTAAGTATGCCGGGTTTGCTTTGGTTTGCTGTATTGGCCTTACTCATCATCAGCCTATTGATACCTTCATAACAACTGTAAAGGAGAAGTCATGAAACGTTTTAAAAATATATTATTTTTCGCCGATGGTTCGGATGATGTGACTACATCATTAAAAAGAGCCGCTCAATTAGCTGAATCGAATCAGGCCCGCTTAACTCTGGTGGATGTGATTGAGCCTGTTGAAACACCAAGCGAAGTCATCTCTAAATTTGGTATTGAACTAAACGAGTTACTCAAAAAACATCGTAAAGAGGCTTTGGGAAAACTGACTAAGTTGATTGAACATGATGATAATCTAATCTATACAAAAGTTTTAATTGGCCTGCCTTTTTTAGAAGTCATTAAGTTTGTTCAAAGAGGTGGTTACGACCTTTTGATCAAGATGGCACGACCACCAGCCGGTATTAGTGAAAAAATCTTCGGTAGTGTTGATCTTCACTTACTCAGAAAATGCCCCTGTCCAGTACTTGTCGATCGGCCCAGCTCATGTGAGAGTTTCCAGCGCATACTGGCTGCCGTGGATACCGACTCTTCTCCCGCGGAGGGTTGTGACAAACTGGTTATGCAACTAGCCACCTCATTAAATGAACGTGAAAATGCCCAGCTTGATATCGTACATGCCTGGCATATGCCAGGTGAATCCATGCTAAGTAGCGGTCGAACAATGATGTCGCCTGAGGAGTTGCAAGCGTTGCTCAAACGCAAAGAGGATAAGCAACAGGCTAAACTGGAAGCACTGTTACAACCCTATGGCATAGCCATTAATGATGAAAAAGTTCACCTTGTCAAAGGTCAACCTGCTGAATCAATCAATCGGATTGCCAGGCAGAATAACAACGATATCATTGTTATGGGTACAGTCGGTCGTGTCGGTGTTCCTGGGCTTTTTATTGGGAATACGGCCGAGGAGATATTCCAGACCACCACATGTTCAGTGCTTGCAGTCAAACCCGATGGCTTTAAATCTCCGGTAGAATTGTCATAATCAATCGAAAGCTTTTTAACCTTAATACCTTGATGAACATCCTTTAAAGGAAACCATACCGTCAATGCAAAATTTAAAGATTAACCTGAAGCATCTACGTTATTTTTGGGCTGTGGCGAGTTATGGTTCTATTACCAAAGCCTCACAAGCTCTACACCTGACGCCACAAACGATCAGTGGACAATTGGGTGATCTGGAAGAAAGTATTGGCGAAAAACTCTTTGCGCGTGAAGGTCGCAACCTGGTATTAACCGAAACAGGACGTATGGTTTTTTCCTATGCTGATGAAATGTTTCAGCTTGGAATCGAATTACAGGACGTACTGGATGGACAAACAGTTGGCATTAAAATTACTGTCAAATTCGGTGTGGCAATGATTGTCCCAAAACTCCTCGCTTACCGTGTACTAGAGCCCGTACTTCAGATGAATGAGTCCACCAACCTGATCTGTCACGAAGCGCCTTTGGTAGATTTGCTGGCAGACATGTCTGTTCACAAATTAGATGCGGTTTTATCAGACTGCCCGATCAATCCATCACTGAATATTCGTGCCTATAACCATTCACTAGGTGGATCCGGTATCACTTTTTTTTCAGTCCCTGAACATGCGAAGAAGCTGGAAAAAAACTTCCCTCAAAACCTTCATGGTTTTCCTTTCCTGATGCCGAGCAAGAGCAGCAGTCTGCGCATGAACCTGGAAAACTGGTTCGAGCAGCACGCCATTAAACCGCGGGTTGTGGCAGAGTTTGAAGATCGTGCTTTGATGAAGGCATTTGGTGAACGGGGCACGGGTGTCTTTACCTCGCCGCAAACCATGGAAGAGGATGTGCTGGAAAAATATGGTGTCAGAGTCATTGGGCGTACTGATGAAATCCAGGAAAACTTCTATTTAATATCTCCAGAACGGCGTATTAGAAATCCGGCCGTTACGGCTATCACTGAAGCCGCTCGTGCAAACCTGTTTTCGTAGGCAGAAAGACATAGACTGATCGCTATTTCTTCAATGCATTCTTTATGACTTCCTCTTGATTCAGAGCAACCTTTCACATGACAATTTTGAACTTCATTAAAACTACCGTTGAATCCTGTTGGTTTCAGATGATAACACGGCAGACAATGCCGGGACGACGGAGATAGTTTTGAATTTCACTGATGGTCGGAATGTATCAGGTAAATAGGGGACAGACCATGATTATTTGATATCGGTTATGATTACCTATAGAAGCATAAGGTTCATGCCGGTATCGATCCTAAGCAAGATATTTGCTGTAATACAATACTTCAAAATAAAGGGTCATGAAAAAAGGATATCAATAAGATGATGGTAGGCGCTACGTTTATAGTTTACATCTGTCTGATGATGTTCATCGGTTACCTTGCCTGGCGGCGTACTAAAAATTTATCGGACTATAT
>JGI858J16261_1000074_pt1 | contig 12128 bp, 7 predicted proteins | sample TiedelARG03_113m_FD_16261 | JGI IMG/M metagenome (IMG submission 16261) | reverse complement strand
TTTTTTTTTTAATGAAAAAAAATGAACCATAGTCAACTATGAACATATCTAAGAGATTGGTTGACCTTGATCTTAACCACCCTTTTCCCATAACGGGTCACATATATATATATATAAAAAGTTTAAAAAACGTTATACATGCCAGTATACGTACAAACAAACAAAAATACAAAAAAAACAATTATACATTTTACAATCATTATACTTGTCAGTCAGTGAACATACACTTTCTCACATTCAAATTATTTCAAAAATAATCTAAAAAAAAATACTGTTCATTTGAATACAATTTCCCCATCTTGACTGTCCTCTTTGCCCGTCCACGTACTGCTTCCTTCCCCATGCTGTATGGTATCCGCAGTCCTAGCTAGGTCTAGGTAAGCGAGAGAGGAAGGGGTCTTAAAATCAGTTTCATTAATGGTAGATAACACACTGACCACTTCTAGACCGGAGCATGGAGTTGAAGTTGCTATGGGGTAGGGAGGACCACTTGTGGGGCTTCTGGGGGTTCTAGGGGTTCTGGGGGATCTTGTGGGTGGGTTAGGAGGAGGGGAACACATTCTATTTGGCACCAGGGGAATTGCGAAACGCGGCCTGAATAAAGGTTCAGGTGGTAGGCCAACATCAATCAATCCTTTGGGGACAGTGTTCATGGGATTCGTAGATGAAGATCGCGATTCTGCCTCACTAGATAGTTCCAACACAACAGTCCCTGTTTTGGTGTCATACCTTGCTCTGCCCTCTCCAACATTCACTTCATACCCACTCCCTCGCCTTTTTTTCAAATATACACCAATACAAAATAAAATCATCATAGTCAGTATTGTCCCAAAGGCTGTTAAGATGATAGCAACATCGCTCATCCCTGCTGTAGGAGGGAGGGGAGTTGTGTTGATAGCATCATCGCTCATCCCTGCTGTAAGAGGGAGGGGGGTTGTGTTGCCTGCAAAAACTGTATTGGTGCTTTTGCCTGTAACAAGCTCACTTTCATAATCCATATCAGAATCCATATGTATGTAATCCATAGTGCAAATACTATTTTGGCAAAGGTAATGTTTTTGTCCAATCCATAAATCTCTCAACAATGGCCATATGTCAAGATCATATATAATGATAGTTTTTTTTGACACATCACTGTCCAATTGCAATTCAAAGGTTTCTATGGTATACCTTGACTCAGGTAAAACTTCTAATGCATTGAATAATCTGCAAACCATTACCCCCAGAGCCAAAATGCTGCATCCAACAGGCATGGTGTTGTCTTACTTCTGATTTCATAAAGAGGAATGAGAAACCATTATCCCCAAAGTCAAAATGCTACATCCAACAGGCATGGTGTTGTCTTACTTTTGATTTCATAAAGAGGAATGAGGTTGTGGGAAGAAAAGGGTGGGGGTGTGAAAATAGGTCAATCTATTGTGCATTTAAAGTGAGTGAGCATGGGAGTGGTTGAGTGGGCGTGGGAGTGTTCTAGGAAGGGTGGGGTAAAAGATTTAGGCATACTTTTGTTGCAATAAAGGGTAGTGATGATCTGCCCCAAAATGAAAAGAATCATACTATTTCCTCCATTTCAACCCCCATTTCTTTCATTTCAATTATTTCCCCAACCCCATCTAGCAGAGTGGGGAGGTTAATTGAATAAGATTTCTTTTTCTTTATAGAGACTGCTACTACTATAATTACCAAAAAAAACACAAAAATAGTCAGCACGGAGATAATTACTACTAGAATCCCTTCTGGTGTTTGGGGGGGAGGATTTTGAGTAAAAACAGCATTTCTAACTATTATTTCACAAGCAGACCCATTTAATTCCCTTGAGGAGTTGAGGGTGATTTGCTTGCCATGATGTATAGTTGGATGAATTTGGATGGAAGGAGTAGGGTTAATGTCAGCTATGTTAGTAGTTGATTCAACGTGTGTGGGGAGAGTAATCAACATTTTCTCAGACTTAATGTTAACTATGTCTTTTTTGATAGTAGAGGTCAATACAGACTCAATGACGCCTATGTCAGTAGTTGTTTCAATTTGGTTGGGGAGAGTAATCAGCATTTTCTCAGGTTTAGTAAACATTTTCTCAGGCTTAATGTTAACTATGTCTTTTTTGATAGCAGAGGTTAATGCAGACTTGCTGACGCCTATGCCAGTAGTTGTTTCAATTTGGTTGGAGGGAGTATTCAGCATTTTCTCAGGTTTAGTAGTTAATACAATTGTTTTGTTCTCAGGAAGTTCATCCATTAGCATAGTAAACATGTCCATCTCAGGTTTTGTCACATCTTTCATGACATTTTTGTCAGTAGCGTTTACAAACACATTTTCCATAGGTGTTTTCTTTTGAGAAGAGGAAGTAATTAGCATTTTGTCTGGGGTTGTGGTATCCATAAGTTTAGCATACATATTCACCTCAGTCCTTGCCATATGTGCTATGTCCATAGCAGCTGCCTGTGCAGTAGGTCTATTTAGCATTCCAGCAGTTGTTGAGACTATAGTTTCTTGATTTATGACACTGGCGGAGGAATGGCTCTGTACATTTGCAATAGTTTGTTGTAATTTGCACACTCCCTGAAAACAGTTCATTTTACCAGCAATTGGACTATGCAGATCCCTCAAAATTGGCCATACATCCATGGAATAGTATATATCCGTGAAAATTGGGTCAGTAATGTAGATACTGAATGTTTGCCTTGATTCAAAGGTGTCATGTTGGAGGTAAATAGGGAATTCATGACAACTCAAAAATACCACTTGATCATCAGTGTCACACAAACAATTAGTCAACCTTGGCACACGACACCTCCTCATTTCCACAATTCCAATGCCACACATTAGTAAAAGTAATACATTCAGGTAATGCATCATCATGCTAAATTTGTGGACCAAACACAAACCAGAACAACCTACAACAAAAGCAGAGTTAAGCTATGCAGGCTACCACCTTTTTTGTTTGCATTAGTCTCGCATAAAGCTATATAGAAATGTCATTTAGCTCCATATTGAATCCGTAACTGAGAGAGGGATGAACCTGGTGATATCAATATTCTAAGCTTACCATTGAGAAAGACACAAGAGAGTAGTTGAATGATTGAAATAGTGTTTTAGGAGGATTTTCAACTGTCTTGGAGACTATAGCCTCCCTCCAACTCTAGCCAATCTCATCCATCACCAGTGCCGGACTTGTCATTCTTCCATAGAAGAAAACCCTTTTTGATTGTAGGAAAGAAAAAAAAAGGTAAGGAATTATTGTTCTTTCAATCTTGATTATCAAAAAAAAGTGTGAGTTATATATTCAATAATGAATAGGAATGTCATATTTCTCGATGAAACTGCATTGAAAAGGGTGGAAGGGAATATATGTCAATATTGTGCTTCAAACTTCTCAAATAGGCAAAATCTTTTTCGTCATGAAAAAATATGTGAAAGAATGCAGCAAAATAATGTATATTTGTGTAGGCACTGCAATAAATCTTTTTTGTATGAAGGGTGGTTACTGAAACATTATGATAAAAAACGATGCACTGCAGACATAATAGATAATACACCCCCTAAAAATGTTGCAGTAACTCAAATATTAGATTCCATTCAGACAGGCAGGGGCGATAAAATTAAGAAAAAGATTCACTGCTCAAGATGTGCAGCTATATTCGATTCAAGAGGAGAATTGTACAGACATTACATGTTAAATCATAGAAACCAAATCGGAGGGCAACTGCAATCCCCTCCTTGGGAAATTGCTGGCATTGATGCTCCATGGGTTAATAATGGAATTATTGATGAACAATTGAGAGATACTTATGAAATTCATGCTTCTTTAATACTTGAAAATCACACAATTACTCCTTTAGTTTCTCATTATAACTTCCCAATCGGAAATGAGTTTAATATGAACTTAATGATGCGGCATATACATTCTATATATGAACAAAATCAAAAGGCTATGAAAATTAATGTGAGCTTTGCCTTCGTACTAAAACATAAAGATCTAGGCAAATATAGATTTTTTAAAGCATATACTAATAATTCACTATTTGATATGCCATTCCTAATCTCTAAAAGATCACATTTGCAGAAATTAGAAGAAAAATTATCTAACATGGACGTGATCTCATATGTTACCTCACAGAGACCTCACACAAAATATGTCTTAATTTTACTTACAAATGTAGTGTACACAACTTTCTCACTTTCAGCCTTCACTATGGGGAATGTGACAACTATACCTAATTACATAAAATATAAAAAATGCATTAGGTCTCTACAAACTGATTTCAGAGGGCATCTAATTAAGGATAATTTATGCTTCTTTCGCTGCCTTTCACTCCATACCCATCCTTTTTTGTATACCAAACAGCATGCAGCAGATGCATTCGAAAAACAAGTTATATCATTCTATAATGAATATCAGTCTTATATATCCAACAAAACTCACCCCAGCAAATTTGAAGGGGTTACATTGCAAGATATACCATCATTAGAAGCTTGCTTCAGGGTAAATATCAACATATTTAAACTACATGAAGATTCTAGTTGCTCAGCTGTATATAAATCTCCACACCTTTTTGAAAATGCAATGAATTTGAATCAATATGGAAATCATCTTTCATTTATTACGGATATACAAGTATTTTGTCAAAAATTTCAATGTTCATATTGTACCAAATTATTCAAAAGGAAAGATGCTTGGAGACGTCATGAAAAAACCTGTGAAACAAAGAGGAACCTGAACTTTGTTGGGGGTTTTTTTAAACCCAAGCTTACAATATTTCAAGAATTAGATAATTATGGTGTCCATATTCCCACTTCAAAGCGTTTCTTTGAACATTTCATTGTGTTTGATCTAGAAAGTGTGCTATCTCCTGCTAACGAAATAGGCACCGATAAACTAACATACACCCATATACACATTCCAATCAGTGCATCTGTATGCAGTAACCTTGAAGACTTTCAAGACCCTTACTGCATTGTTCGTGAAAATGTGGATGCATTAGTTAGTGAAATGTTGAATTATATGAGAATTGTAAGAGAAAATATTTATCAAGCTAAAATAATATCATTATCAAAACATTTTACACAATTGGATATGCTAATTATGTATTGGGAAAATAAACAAGGAAATGGTGAATTCAACATAAGCCAAAAAATAATGTTAAATCAACTAAACAGTCTAAGAAATAAATTTGAAAGATATTGCAGTGAAATACCAGTTTTAGGCTTCAATTCCGGACGTTATGATATTAATCTGATCAAGAGTAAAATAATTGCAAGTTTGCACATGGAGAAAAGCAAAAACTATTTTGTAGTGAAAAAAAATAACCGTTATTGTTGCATTAGTAATAGTGAATTCAAATTCCTAGATGTAACTCAATTCCTCTCGCCCGACGTTGACTACAAGGGTTTTCTAAAAGCATTCTTAAGCAAAAACGCAGTACACGAACTCAGAAAGGGTTTTTTTCCTTACGAATACTTCCAAGATATATCCCAATTAGAGGAAACACAACTGCCTCCTTTAGGGGCAGCATGGTGGAGTTCGTTGAAAAATAAAAGTGTACTAGATGATGGAGAGAAAACAATCCAGGAGAACTATTCTTGGTTAGAAAAAGTTTGGGAAGAAGAAGGCATGCAAAATTTTAAAGATTTTTTAATATGGTATAATAACCTAGATGTATTCCCTTTTGTTAACGCACTTTCTAGACTTTGTAGATTTTATTTTGAAAAGGGCATAGATATTTTCAAGGAAACTATTTCAGTACCGGGTGTTGCTAGGAAAATGATCTTTGAATCTGCCCAGAAGGCAAATGCTTCATTCAGTCTCATAGATGAAAAAAATGCTGATTTGCATCACACCATTAACAACAACATTGTAGGAGGTCCTTCAATAATATTTAATCGCCTCCATGTAAAAGATAAGACGTTCATTCGCAATAATCCTATTTTCCCATGTAAGAGGGTAGTGGGCCTTGATGCAAATTCTCTCTATCTTTTCTGCATTGGAATGAAGATGCCAACAGGAGGATTTATAAGAAGAACACTTAATAATGGTTTTAAACCTGAAAGGAGAGAAAAGTATGAAAGCATGTTTCATTGGATGGATTGGTTAAATAAGACACACATGTTGCATATTCAACATTACAGAAATTGTGGTAAAGAAAAAAGGATTGGTCCTTATCTTGTAGATGGATTTGATGAAAAAATCAACACTGTTTTCCAATACCAAGGATGCTTTTTTCACAGTCATTCGTGCATAACCTTTGATAAAATAAAATCACAGAAAGAAAAGGATCAGTTTTTTCTTAGGCAAACAAGAACAAAAGCAGCAAAAGCTTTTATAAAGCAGGAGGGATACAAAGTGGTTGAGATGTATGAGTGCGTTTTCAATTCAAATAAAATAAAAAATAAAGACTTAAGGGATTTCATTAATCAGCAGAGTTCAATTTTCACCAGGAAGAAACCGAGAAAAGTTAGTGAAAACGAGATTATTGATGGAGTTTTATGTGAAGATATATTTGGGATGGTTGAGGTCGACATCTGTGTACCAGATTCCTGGCAAGATGTAGCATTTAAACCCAGTTCTTTACCTCCATTCTTATACTTCTCTGAAATGTCTCCCATTTTCCTAAATCATGATGTAACTTTTAATGATATAGGAGAATTCATGCAAAAACATGTTACTGAACATGGATTAAGCACACAACCAAGAAAGATGCTGGTGGGAGGTATGAGAGGTCACAAAGTACTCATTGCCACCCCGCTTCTTAGGTGGTATATTCTTCATGGAATGAGAATAACTAAGATTTACCAAGTAGTGGAATATAATAATCCATCTTCTTGTTTTCAAGAATTCGTCCAAGAGATTACGCATGCAAGACGTGAAGGGGACAGATTAGTGAATGAGAATGGAACTGGTTCAGTTCTTTCAGATACTATGAAATTAATAGGCAACTCTGCTTTTGGGTCCATGATTATGAATAAAGCAAAACATAAAAAAATTTATTACGTGAAAGGGCATGAAGATGCTTCTAAGGCGGTTAATGATGATCTTTTTGAAAATCTTACAGAAATAGGTGGAGAATATTATGAAGTGGAAAGTTTTAAACCGAGAATAGATCTTAATCTCCCAAACCAGATTGGTTACTTCATCCTACAGCTAGCTAAATTGCACATGTTGAGGTTCTATTACGATTTCTTGGAAATATTTCTAGGAAGGGAACGTTTTCAACTAACCCAAATGGATACAGACAGTCTCTATTTTGCCATTAGCACAGATACATTAGAGGAGTCGATTAAACCGAGTATGAAAGAAATTTATGAAAAGACAATGAAAGGGAATTGCAGGGACACATTTGAACCGTTTATGAAAGAAACACAAAATGAACATACAGTTTGGTTCCCTAGAAATTGTTGCAAAAAGCATGAACATTTTGATAGAAGAACACCAGGTTTATTTAAACTTGAATTTTCTGGAGATTTCATGATCTCATTATGCAGTAAATCCTATTTAATTGCTGATAATAATAAAATTAAATTCAGTAGCAAAGGAATAAACAAAAGATTTATTACAGACCCCAAATTGCTTTTCCAGGAATGTCTTGAAAACAGAAAAGGTGTTCAAGGAAAAAATATTGGCTTTAGAATGAAAGAAAATAATATGTATACATACCAGCAAGATAAAATAGGTTTTTCTTATGTATACTGCAAAAGGAAACTAATGGATGATGGACTAAATACACTTCCACTTGATATCACTCTATCTCCCTATAAAAAAGCAAAATTATCTGCTTAGTATCAAAAGACTTGAAGGGCTAAACCACAAGACGCTGTTTTTCTTTAATTTATTCACCAAATGTTGAGGTGGTTTCATAATAAAACCTTTATTAGAAAAGACTTCATATGAAAAGGGTTAAAACACAAGGCACGCCCCTTCATTTGCATTTGCGTTGTTGCGCATGTCAGACAGACACAAGTATACGTTTTAGTGCAGCGCTGATTATTATTATTATGATTATCAGCAGTTCAAACTGCAATCACCAATAGTTCAAACTGTTATCACCTCTGTAACCATCAATAGTTTATTGACAGTGAGTGGTTATTGTGAACTTTTTTCTGCTTGAAGAATATAGTATGAGCGGTTCTTGTTACTACTAAAACGCAGACCACTAGAGACCGTAGCAGTATCAACCCATTCCCCAGAGCGCTGCCGGTAAAAAAACCTCCGTCTACGTGTATACCAATTGAGACCGCCACACTCTTCTGAGCCGGGCGGCGGATATGCGGTTTGAGCCGGGTTTTTGGAATTTAGCGCTGATTGACAGCATTTCAATCTGTAATCAAATGTGGAGGTGGTTTCATATCTATCAATCAAATCATAGACAGCGGATTGGGGTTACAGATTCATAATTAAACTGATATATATGCATTTAATTAACTGAACCGTGTCAAGACTGCTCAGGGTAGATATGTTCAAAATTCAACTCTCAAAAAACCGGAAGTTAGAGATAGTCCAATGGTAAGACGTTCGCCTCGCATGCGGCAGCAAACGGGTTCAAGTCCTGCTTCAGATCAAAAAAACTTTTTTTTTTCATTTGTGTTTTGCACTGTCAATCCAAGTTGTTATTGAATCTTCTGATAAAATAATATATAATTTCAAAATAATATACATATACATAGTCTGGCGGTATGTACTATAGAGCGCTTGCTTGTTGCAGAAAACACAATGCACTCAATGACCCCGGTTCAATCTACCGCCTGGCGGTTTTCAAATAATATACATGTATAACATACAGAAAACACAATGCACACAATGCAATGAGACCGGATCAATCTACCACCTGGTGGATTTAAAAAAATATATACATACATACATACAATACATACATACATACAGACAGACAGAAACATGATGCACTCAATGAATCTGAATCTTCTGTCAAACAAAGTAAATGCTGCTTCTTGATTATTATTATTATTATTATTATTATTATTATTATTATTATTATTATTTTCATTTGTGTTCTGCTACCTATAAATTTAATGTATAATTTAAATAATATTCATTTGTGTAAAACATTTCAAAGGAAAAAGATCATTTTATTATGATGTTGGAGTTTGAAAGTCCAGCAAGTTTTTCACTTAGCGGATCGACTGGGAGTGGAAAATCAACTTGGATTTTTAAATTATTAAAACACAGTAAATTAATGATGAAGATAGCCCCTCATAGAATTTTATATTGTTATGGAGTATGGCAAGATCTATTCAATGAAATGGAGAAAACAATTCCAAATATATCTTTTCATGAAGGTGTCCCTTCAGCAGAACAGATAAATAATTTTGCTGATGGAAATCATAATATAATAATTTTAGATGATCTTATGACGGAATGCATTAAAAATAATGATGTAGAACTCTTATTTACAAGAGGAATGCATCATAAAAAATTGAGTGTTATATATTTAAACCAAAACCTTTACGCACAAGGTAAATATTCTAGAAATATTACCCTGAACACTTTCTATCTAATAATTTTTCAAAATTTGAGAGATCGTTCCCAAATACAGAAATTAGGTCAGCAATTGTTTCCTGGACAAGGGGAGGTGTTGATGGAAGCATATAAAGACTGCATGCAAAATAAATTTGGCTACTTGGTGATTGATCTTGCCCCACACACAGACCATCAGTTAAGGTTAAGAACAGAGATATTCCCAAATGAAATAACTAAGATCTACCATGGAAAAAAATAGTACTCCAAAAAAAAAGAAGATAAGTGAGGGAAGTAAATTGGATAAAGAACCATGTATGAGTCCTATACTAGAACACAGCAATATATCTAGATTATCTGATAGAGAACAGTGGAATATGTTTGGTTATTCTCTCCCTAAACAAGAAGTAGTATATTTTTCTCAAATAATTGTACTTTATATCGTCATAATTATTGGTCTAATCAATATAACCTTACAAAATGAACAAAGTGACTTATGGTTATCCCTCCTTTCCGGGTCAATAGGTTATCTTCTCCCAAACCCTTCCTTGAAAAAAGAAACTATTTTTGTGCAGAGAATGATCTAGCACTATTTAAATTAGTTCATTTGAATCTTCATTCATTTATGAATGAGACTAGGAAGTAGACGGAGGTGGTAAAATTGCCCTAAAATTATTAATGACGTATACTTCCCTATGTCTACCCATTCCCTAAAGAAAAGTAAACACTTTCTTTCTTTTTTATTAGATTCTAATACTTCTAAAGACCAGAAACGGTATATACTTTCAAACACGTCCAAACATCAACTCCAATCCATAATCGAAATACTATACAATATTAACAAAAATAACTTCATCAAAACTACCCCTTCCACTAAAAAATTATTTGCTTCAAACCTTCAGATAATCAAAAAATTATTATCCAATCCAAGAAAACTCACACCGACTAAATACAAGCTAGTGCGGAAATACTATCAGATAATCTACCATATTCTTTTTAAAGTGAAGGATATTATTTTTCGAGCAGTAGATTACAAATGAAATTCACAGAAAAATTTGCTTTAATCCCCATAGAGCGGTATAACCTCCTATATAGAGATAATATAGCTCAAAAAGGAGCAGGAGAGAGTGGTATAAAAACTGGAGGTGAAGGTACAGAAATAAATGATTCTGGAGGTACAGGTACTGAAAAAAGTGACTCCCCGAAGAGTGAGGCAGAGACTATATCACCTCAAGTCTCACCTACAGTGCATGAAAAATATAAACCTATAGTGTCTGCAGTAAATAAAAAAAATAAACCCATAGTGAAAAAGACCACAGTGGATAGGAAAAATAAGGCTATACCGAAATATCCAGCACTTCCTCCAGGCATTCCTAATAAAGTTAAAACAATTGATTTCAAGTGGGTAAAACTATTTTGAATACTATATGGATAAAAGAAAAGAAACATATTTAAAACAGCTCTACTATAACCCTAAGAAACCTGGTTCTTTCAGTGGGATAAATAAATTGTTCCATCATGTTATGCGAGAAAGGAAATTCAACTTCACCAAGGAGGAGATACGAAATTGGCTTCAATCACAGGAAGTACACACAACCAACCTTCTCGTTAATCGCAAAATCAAGAGGAGATCCGTAATATCTCCATATATTGATTACATGTGGGATATTGATACAGCTTCCTTTATAAATTATGCAGAAGATAATAAAGGATACACCCATTTCATTTTAGCAATTGATGTTATGTCCAAATATATTTGGACAAAAGCTGTCAAATCTGCTAGTGGTGATGAAACTGTTAAAACCCTCAAACATTTTTTTAAAATTAGAAGACGCAAGAAAGGACGAAAACAGAGAAGAGGGCGTATGCCAAATCGGATTCGAAGCGACCCGGGGACGGAATATACGGCTAAGGTTGTGCAAGACTTCCTCCAAGCAAATAATATAAAACACTATACCACTAACAATGAAACGAAGAGTAACTTCGCCGAACGTGGGATTCAATCCATTAAATCCAAACTGTTTAAGTATATGAGATCAAAACTGACCAAAAAATGGATAGATCAATTAGATAATATCACTTACACATATAATCATACTATACATCGGTCCATTAAACAAACCCCAGCTTCTGTAACCAAAAAAGATGAAATAAAATTATGGAAGCTATTATATACTTCAAAGAAGTTAGATCTACCGCTGAAAAACTCTTACAAATTCAATGTAAACGACTTTGTGAGAATTTCTAACCTTAGAAGACCCTTTGAGAGGTACTATAGCGAGCATTGGACTAATGAAGTATTCAAAATCAAGAGTAGAAGCATAAAACAATATATTCCTATTTATGTTCTTACAGATTACGTCGGACTGTTAATAGAAGGCACTTTTTATGAAGAAGAACTTCAAAAAGTACATATTGATGAAAACACAACCTACAGAGTAGAAGAAGTGAAGGATAATAGAGTAGAAAATGGAGTAGAAGAAGTTTTAGTGAAATGGATAGGATGGCCTGAAAAATTTAATACGTGGATCCCTCATGAAAATTTTGATAAATATACTACATGATATATATATATATATATATATAAATATTTATAGTATAAATACTATCCCCATGGTGAAATATAATTAGTGTAATGGAGTATGTCAGAAGGAGAACATCT
>JGI858J16261_1000073_pt1 | contig 12138 bp, 11 predicted proteins | sample TiedelARG03_113m_FD_16261 | JGI IMG/M metagenome (IMG submission 16261) | reverse complement strand
TGCCTCAGGATTCGCTCATTGTCTGTAATCTTGTTTTCTACTGGTAGTTTGACATTGACGATAGTGCTCATGGCTTGTTTAACTGCATTTCGCATAGCGTTTTCAATGGCATTACGGCGGCTCTCTGGCTGTCCTGCCGAAGCAACACCGGTCGTTACTACGGCTTTTGTTTTCTCTACAGCATGAGCAGAAACACTGATGAGAATAGTAGTCGATATCGCAAGCAGGCTGATGAATATTGACAGTGTATTTATGTTTATCCTTTTAGCCACCAGGATGTCTCCTTGGTTAGATGTGGAATAACTTGCCTTGTTTTTCAAGCTACGCTGAGACGTATATTCTGTCAAGCTGACTGAATATACAGAGTGCTAGTAACATTTGGTGCGTTACTTGCGTGATTATTGGGTCAAGCCTGAAAAGTTTTAACAAGCCTTGAATCATTTGTAATATTAATTAGAAACAGAACACGCAAGATTTACTGATCCTGCCAAGCAGGGTGTGAATTACTACGGAATTGCCTTAGGTATATGTTTTTGTGCAATGAAAAAGAACATATAATATGAAAAAAATAAATTCTACCAATGGCTGTTAAAAAGCACATAGATTTAAAAAAAACGAAACGTTAACAGAAAGGATTTATGAAAGATAATAAACACTTAATGCCAAAAGGTAGTGCTGAGTTATCTCTCCGCAAGGCAGGGCACTTGCTACGAATCACAGATAGCATCCTCGCATCAAGTGATGCCTGGTTCAACGAGTTAACTGACTGGGCTGATAAATATGATATTCCAGACAGTTTATTTCCGCGCGACAAGAAGAATTTATTGATACTGGATAAATTGAAACTATGGGAATATCAATTATCAAGTATTCCAGAGAGTATCGGTAAGCTTAGTCATTTGACAAAGTTGAGCTTAAATTTTAATCAACTCACTGTTTTACCTGAGAGTATTGGTAAACTTGGCCATTTGTCAGCATTGAGCTTATGGGAAAATAAATTAACGTCTATTCCAGAAAGTATAGGAAATCTTAGCCATCTTACAGAGTTAAGCCTATGGGATAATCAATTGACAATTCTCCCTGAGAGCATTAGTAATCTTAGTCATTTGACTGAGTTGATATTATGGGCTAACCAAATATCATTTATCCCTGAGAGTATAGGCAAGCTTAATCATTTAACCCGCTTGAGCTTAAGTTACAATCAGATATCAACTCTGCCAGATAGTATCGGTAACCTTAGTCATTTAACTGAGCTGGATATAAGGCAGAATAAACTATCAACTATTCCAGGAGATATCAGCAAGCTTACTCGATTGACTGAATTGGATTTATGTGGGAATAAAATATTTAATCTCCCTCAAAGCATAGGCGACCTGAGCCATTTGACTAAGCTTAATTTAAGTAGGAACCGATTAGAAAGCCTTCCGCACAGCATTGGTAAGCTAAGACATCTGACCAAGCTTGATTTAAGTGGGAATCGATTAGAAAGCCTTCCTGATAGCATTGGTGAGCTTAGCCATTTAACTGAGCTTGATTTAAGTGGGATTCAATTATCAGCACTTCCTGAGAGTATCAGCAAGCTAAGACATCTGACCAAGCTTGATTTAAGTGGGAATCGATTAGAAAGCCTTCCTGATGGCATTGGCGAGCTTAGTCATTTAACTGAACTGGATTTAAGTGGAATTGAGTTGTCAGCTCTCCCTGAGAGCTTTGCCAAGCTAAGTCATCTGACTAAGCTAGATTTAAGTTATACCCAACTTTCAGCTATTCCAGAAATAATCAGTAAGCTTAGTCGTTTGACTGAGTTGGATTTAAGTGGAATCCAGTTATCAATTATCCCTGAGAGCATCGGCAAGCTAAGTCAATTGACTAAGCTGGATTTAAATGGAAATCAACTAAGGTTAATCCCTGACAGTATAGGGGAGCTTAGCAATTTAACTGTATTGGGTCTTGGGGGGAATCAATTAACGGTAATTCCCGAAAGCTTAGGCAAGCTAAGTCAATTAGCTGAGTTAGATTTAAGCTGGAACGAGGTATATGAAATACCACTAGCTTTAGGCAGTCTGACAAACCTTCGACGACTTAATTTAGAAGAAAATCCTATTACACATTTACCGCCAGATTTAAGTAAATTGTCCAGTATTTCTACTTTTGACTGATCTCGTATATCTTGTTTCCTTCCACAATGAATAGCACCATATTAAAGCGTTTAGAAATAGTTAAGTTTGCTATATCAATAGAAGATGAAGAATTGATATATGAGCAATTGCATAAGCTTAAAAAGCTCACATTAGATGAGAATGTCGAGCACATAGTAAATTTAATTGGGTCCTGTCAGTTTAAGGATGTAATTCAACTCATAGAATTGTACAAAAAGGATAATAGTGGTTTAGTTATTTTTGAAGATCCCAAAATACAAGGTTTAAGAACGGAGTTAAAAATATTAGAAGACAGAGTGAATGAGCTAAGTGATGAAAAAATAGAGTATGAACGAATAATCAATAATTTTAATAGTGAACACATGCTGCGATTGGGGAGTGTAATAGAGGAGGTTCTGAGACTTCGAGCACAACTTGAGAATAGTTCTATAGATGAGCAAGCAGCTCAGCAGGAATATGATTCTTTTCAAAACAGCTATCAACAGCAATTAAAGAATTTACCGGAGCGGTTAACAGTTGATGAGAAAAAATTTCTAAAATCAGCTTATCGCCGTGCTAGCCGTCTATGTCATCCTGATAAGCTTGTTGGTGAGTATAAATCTAAAGGTGAAGAGATATTTAAAGAACTGAATGATGCATATCGTCGACAAAATTTAAAAATGCTAGAAGAAATACTCACAAGTTTAGAAAGTGGGCTGGTAATGAATGTTGCTTCTAATTCTATAGATGATATGGCCTTATTGCAGAAAAGAGTTGCCGTTTTACGTGAGCGCATCAGCATATTAGAAGATGAAATATACCCCCTGCGAAATAGTGAGATATTTAAACGAATTCAGTCTATTGAGGATATGGACAAGTATTTTTCAGAATTGAAAGAAGAGTTGGAGATGGAATTAGCGCAGCTTCGAGAAGAAAATAAGGCTCTTTTTTATGCACATCAGTAGCTAATTTCGCTTCTATTGAAATAAACACACAGACGAAAGCTACACATATAGCATATCATCAGGATAATTCGTTTTTAGTTTTGTGTGAGATTAATAAGACGATTAATAGAATACTGAAATAATGGTGCCCCGGAGACGATTCGAACGTCCGACCTGCCGCTTAGGAGGCGGCTGCTCTATCCAGCTGAGCTACCGGGGCATGTGTTTCTGTTATACGCACTCATTTGATGAATTTCTGGTGAATAATACCTGGACAAATGAGGCAATATGGCTTTTCTGCTAAAATCCCCGGACAAGTTGTAATCGCGGCGATTTAAGAAAATGCATTACCATAAACCGCGGTAGTTTAACGCAAGCAGCTAAGCTATGCATCTACTACTAGATGTGAATATTTCTCTGGATTCTGGTTAAATTGACCGGCTGTTTCTACAACACGCCGGGCAGATAGCAGGCTGGCCGAAACACGAGACAGGTACCATCTACCTGGAAGCATAGAAGGGATGGTGAATCGTTGCCTTGCTCACTCAGGCTTTTAATCTCATCGCTATTACTTCTAATTTCCTGATGATGTACTAATATTAGTATGCAATTAATTGGCTCCTATAATAAATATGAGTAAAACCATGGGATTTTCATGAAACCGGTAAATTTTCTTCTGGCAGCATTGATCATGACATCTATGCCTGCGTCTCAGGCAGGTACGATTCCTGATAGTAAGAATATTGCATTGATTCAACAGGCCTGCCAGATGGGCAGAGACGATGCGGAGAAGGGAAGAATTATGTACTCTTCTGGGGTCTCTCTTAAAAATGCGAACGGTAAATATTCCGAACTTGAAGCCCGAATAAGAAATGAATACGAGAAATGCTATAGTGATTATAATTCGGTTGTTGCCGATACACCGGTTTCTACGATAGAAAGCAAACATAGCGATAGCAAGTCTTCGACGATTACAACAGAAAAACCTACGATACCTATGGTCGATAGTGGGGAATATTCTAACAATCAGCTTGACGATCTGGAGGTAAAACTCCCTCCTCACACTTCTGATGCACCCTTTACCTGGTTTTATGACTGGGTAGCTGTAGTAGAAGAAACACCTGACCGCTACTCCACAGGGAAGAAGCGTGCTGCCAATTTGAGAAGTGAGTTTATTAGAAGCTGTCAGAAAGTCTATTCAGTTGGTCAAAATGATGATGCACTTATAAAGCGCTGGTGCACGGTTACCGGGTGGAAAGAGTTTACCTTAAAGCGCTCTGCATTGCGGGATGAGACCTTTAAGAAGCAGCTAGAGCAAATGAAACAACAGATAAGATTCTCTGAAGAATCATATAGAAAATTTGCTGACAGGGATGTAAATAATGCGTTTGATAGAACTAAAGCTGTCTCATTAAATTATACGATGCAAAATATTGAAGAAACGAAAGTTTTACCATATTTTTCGGGAATTAGTGTTGCTTTGGCAAATATCAAAGCAACTAAAATTGCCATGAAAAATTTGGACCCACAGGTAGTAGCTGAAAGGAGAAAGGTCTACCTGGATGAAATTGAAATGAGAGAAAAAAAGCGTTTAGAAGAAGAAAAGAAAAGGCTTCAGCGCAAGAAACATGAGCGCTATTTAATACAAAAATCGCAGGCAGATAATCTGACAGAAGTAGCCTGTAACAAAGGGAAAGAAGACTCAGAAAACCTGAAAAAGTTACAGCCAGATCAATTTGAATCTCAGGCTATTATGCTTGATATGATCGATGGACTTGATAAGTTAATAATTGCCAGATACACGGAGTGTTATGACACGCAGTTGCTTTCACTAACTTGTAAAAAGGCAGGTGCAGATTATATGCAATGCCGGTACGACGGAGCACCTTTCCAGTATGCCAGCCTTGCATCCAAGAACAAAGCAACTGAAGTTTTTCAGGCAAGATATAAAAAATGTTATAAGCAAAGAAAAGAGTTGTATAAAAAAGAGAATATCGAAAGAAATAAGGCTAAAAAAAATATTCTTAAATACTCAGAAATATACATGGAACGTGGTGGGTATTTCATTAATGATTACAATGAATGCGTGGCCTCATTAATCTCTGCAGCGAATAATATTACAAATATATTGCAGTTTTTAGGGTTGTCAAATGGCGATGTTAGGTCCTGTGAGAACTTATCAAGCCTGCTTGAAGAATCTGCTATGCAAAGTTGTTCATGCAATTATGGTGTAGTTATTGACACTTTAAACGAAAATATATTTACTGAATTTTCTGACGATATTTTTGCTCTAATCAAGTTCAGCCATTCCAAAATTGATAATAATAAAAACTCTCAGTACGATGGCAAGGGATTTAAGGGGCCACTCGTCCATCCTGACGAAGCTATCGAGCTATTTCGGAAAATAGGTTCTGCGTGTGCGATTTGAAATTGATCAAGTCTATTGGAACTACAAAGCCCAATCCCTGGTTACATATTCTTGATAACTAACAACCAGCAGAGAAAGCCTTTGTCCCAGGTGGACTATGATCCTGAAAGTGGGCTGGTTAATGGCGCGCGAAAGGTTTTTTCACCTAATTTTGATGATCGTCCGCAAGGAGTGACCATCGACGCATTGATCATCCACGCTATTAGTCTGCCGCCCGGTGAATATGGAGGTAAGCATGTCGAAAAATTCTTCTGCAATCAGCTGGATAGTGATGCTCACCCCTATTTTTCAGAAATCGCCGAAATCCGTGTTTCCTCACATTTTTTAATAAATCGTAGCGGTGAGCTGGTGCAGTTTGTGCCGGTACATAAACGCGCATGGCATGCCGGTGTTTCCAGTTGTATGGGACGACAGGCAGTCAATGATTTTTCTATTGGTATAGAACTTGAGGGTTGTGATGATGATGGATTCGAGGAAGCCCAGTATCGCGCCCTGGCTGAACTTAGTGGGCTGTTGATTGCGGCCATACCATCACTTTCCACAAAACATATTTATGGGCACGAAGATATTGCACCGGGCAGAAAGACTGATCCGGGCCCTGGGTTTGACTGGCAAAACTACCGATTGGCTCTGTTAGAACAGGATATACAGATCGCGGCAAAAGAAACGGAAAGCCTGTGATTACTCTCACGAGGTCAGTTAACTATTGGGGTTCACCTGGATTTGAAGATGCATTCAAGGTTGAAGTCGGCGCACTAAATAACGAACAACTTCCGCTGCAGCAGGGATTAACTCACAGCAGCTATGTTTCTGATAGTAACTTCAATGTTGTGATTTTGAATAGTTTCGAAACAACAACAGCCATTCATGTGAAAACTGGTATTTTTTATGCCGGCATCATTGCTGGCAGCTGTTGTTCTGATGACCCAACGCCAATGAATGAGCAGGCAGAATACTGCGAAGTCGAGTTTGACATCGATAAATCGACTGCTGAAACTAAAATAGCGCTCCTATCCGCATAAATTAAGAAATTAATAACATTCTAATATGTTAGAATGCTCGGGTTTTTCGTCTCACTCCTGGAGACAGCTGAAAGATCTGAGGTAAACAATGCTTTTCAATTTCCAATGCACCGACCGTGGTTGCCCGAAAGATGACATTCTGTCTGGATTAACTGTTGCCCTGGCGCTGGTACCCGAGGCGGTGGCTTTTGCTTTTGTCGCAGGTGTTGAACCCCTTGTTGGCTTATACGCGGCCTTTATCGTAGGGTTGATTACTGCAAGTATCGGTGGCCGTCCTGGCATGATATCAGGTGCCACAGGCGCTCTGGCAGTGGTTATGGTCAGTCTTGTCGCACAACATGGCGTTGAATATCTCTTTGCTACCGTTGTGCTGATGGGATTAATCCAGGTGCTCGTCGGCATACTGCGCCTTGGCAAGTTTATCCGCATGGTACCGCACCCGGTAATGCTTGGGTTTGTTAATGGCCTGGCGATAGTTATTTTTCTTGCTCAGCTTAATACTTTTAAGGTTAAAGACAGCGACGGGGATATGCAGTGGCTGCAGGGTGAGGCTATGTGGATTATGCTTGGCCTGGTGTTTTTGACTATGGCCATAATTCGGTACCTGCCAAAGTTAACGAAAGCGATCCCATCATCACTGGCAGCCATCCTTGTTGTCAGCCTGCTGGTAATCGTTCTGGGTATGGACAGTAGAACCGTAGGCGACCTCGCTTCCATCGCCGGTGGATTGCCAACGTTCCATCTTCCCATGGTCCCGGTTAACTGGGAAACCCTGGGTATCATTTTGCCTTACGCGATAATTATGGCAGCTATCGGCCTGATTGAATCACTGCTAACTCTGAGCCTGATTGATGAACTAACAGACACACGAGGCCGTGGCAACAAGGAATGTGTTGGCCAGGGAGTTGCCAATACGGTCACTGGTTTTTTTGGCGGCATGGGTGGATGCGCTATGATTGGACAGAGCATGATTAACGTCAATTCCGGTGGACGTGGAAGACTGTCTGGTATCGCAGCGGCACTTTTCCTGCTGATGTTTATCCTGTTTGCTTCGGGCCTGATAGAGATGATTCCACTGGCAGCACTTACCGGGGTAATGTTCATGGTTGTAATTGGTACCTTCGAATGGTCCAGTTTTCGCATTATCGGCAAGATTCCACTGAGTGATGCATTTATCCTGGTGCTGGTTTCGGCGGTTACTGTTGCGACTGACCTGGCGATAGCTGTCGTTGTCGGGGTGATAGTCTCTGCGCTGGTATTTGCCTGGCAGCATGCAAAACATATCAAGGTAACAAGTTATATAAACGAGATGGAAGGTAAGGTCTATGAACTGGAAGGACCATTATTTTTTGCCTCGGTGAAGAACTTCCAGGATTTGTTTGACCCTAAAAATGATCCCGATGATGTGGTGGTGGAATTTCAGAATTCCCGTGTCTATGATCACTCGGCGATTGAGGCCATCGACATGCTTGCTGAACGATATCTCAATGAAGAAAAACGTCTGCATTTGCGTCACTTAAGCCCAGAGTGTGTAAAATTATTGAAAAAAGCAGGCGATCTGGTTGAAGTCAATATGATCGAGGATCCGCGTTACCATGTGGCTGACGATATGTTGGCTTGAGATGACCGGGAACATGAAGTCTTCAATCAGGCTAACCCTGGTTGAATTTTTTGATTCCATTCCTATGATTTAAGGCAGTTTCTGGTGTATTGTTCGCTAAGCTATTACTGCTAGAGGTTTGTCATAATGGATCCACTGCTGCTGAATTTCCTATACGCCATTCTGGGCGGGTTTATCACTCTTGGTTTCATGTGGTTAGGCTGTAAACTGTTTAATCACACGGTTAATTTTAGTATTGGCAAAGAATTGAAGGCTGGCAACACTGCTGTCGGACTGATGGTCATGGGTATGTTTATTGGTATCGGTATTGCATTGGGGCTGGTGATCGGACTCGGTCTGAACTGATGAAAGACGGCCGTAAGCTGGTAACGTTTGCAATCTTCATATTGTTGCCGGGCCTTACTTTAGCCGCAGTTAACAACAGCATACGCCACGATATTAAATCAAAGGCCTGGACCACTAAATACGACACACATTTCCGCAAGTACACTAAGCGCTATTTCGGGCCGGGGTTCGACTGGCGCTGGTTCAAGTCACAGGGAGTTGCGGAGTCCGGTCTGCGCAACAAAGTCGTCAGTAGCGTGGGAGCAGTAGGGATTATGCAGATAATGCCGAGCACCTATGCTGATATACATAAAAAGAGCCCGTATTTATCTGCTGGTACGCTAACGTCTCCTCGCTGGAATATCGCAGCCGGGATTTTCTATGATCGCCTGCTTTACAAACGCTGGCTTAAGACATTAAATAAATCCACACCTGAAAATGATCTTTACATGACTTTTGCCAGCTATAATGCAGGTCATGGGAAAATTTCGCGCGTTCTTAAAAAAGCCAGACAGGATACAAAAGATGCTGAAGGCTGGGAGGACATCCAGCACCAGGTGCCGAAACAAACTCGCCACTATGTTAGCCGAATCAAGTTCCTCATGGGCAAGGGTGAATAACCCTCATTCTCTGCTATCAACATTTCAGGCTGAGCTATCTCAGTGTACTAATTCGTACCCGGTTGAATAAATCCTGCACTGATACGGAGTTGATTCATTATGCCGCTGAGTCTAGATAAATATACAAACCTCCCGAGATAATTAGGTAAATGACATAAACCTAATTCCAGAAAAACGGTAAAAATGAAGGACAAGATATTGGGTTTTATTTCCAACATTAGCGATAACGATAGCGAATACCTCAAGATCGCAAATGTTATCGCCAAACAATTGATAGCGAATTAAAAATGAGTTTCGTGTTGCAGTTAAAAGATATAGCTATAACACTGCAGAAGTTCTATTTGGGTATATTTCTTCTCGCAGTAATGGTTGATGGATTTGCTATGGATGTTAGCCCGTATTTGCCGGGCCAGCTGTTATGCTCAGAACAGGGGGTGGAACTGAAGCAGCGATATTCAAATCGCCGGGTACAGGACTGGAAACCCGCTCCTGACAGGTCAGGTATTGATACCAGGCAGGACGCTGAACTGATACTTTACGGTATTGCCATTCTGGACAGGACTGTAGAGACGATTGGCCCGAAAGTCGCGGATGAGAGTAAACGTTACTCAAGCAATAGCCTGAATTGTTCCAGTTGTCATCAAAAAGGAGCAGATGGACTGCCAGGGACGAAATATTATGCTATTCCCTTTAACAACATAGTAAACGATTATCCAAATTTTCGTGCCCGCAGTATGACCATCGGAACCGCAGCTGATCGGGTTAATGGGTGTATGAGTCGGAGTATGGGTGCTGGAAAAGCACTGCCGGTAAATTCTCGAGAAATGCGTGCGATTCTTGCCTATTTTAACTGGCTGGCAGAAGGCAGTGTGAAAGATCAGGCTATGCAAGGTACCGGTTTGAAAAAGATGGATTTGCCTGCCCGTGCAGCGAATGTAGTCAATGGTAAGAAGATATATCAGTCAAAATGCGAGTATTGTCATGGTGTAGATGGCCTTGGTACTAAAAGCCCTGACTACGCGATGCTTTTAAACTACCAGTTCCCACCACTGGCAGGGGATGATTCGTTCAATGATGGCGCTGGAATGAGCCGGGTTATAAAGGCTGCATATTTTATCCATTCAAACATGCCATTTGGCACTGCAGCTGATACACCGGCGCTGAGCACTGATGAAGCTTTTGATGTAGCCGGCTACATAGTATCACTCGAGCGACCGCATAAAAAAGAACGCGAGAATGATTTTCCTGATAAAAAATTTCGTCCTGTTGATTATCCCGTGCCTGTGTATTTTAATGGTGATGCAAAGGCAGTTGAACGTGCGAAGTACGGACCATTTGATTGAGAAAGGATTAATCAAGACCGAGAAATACGTGGATATAATCAGGTGAGTTCATATTCTTCTTTTAAGATTCTTTTCTTCTTGATAGCCGTTTGAGCTGAATATGCTTTCTGCCGGAGGCCATGTGAAAGTACTTCGTTCATACAATTCTGCCAATCTAAANATGATTTTTATCACAGAATCCTATGCGTCAGGAAACAGTTGCAAGTCTTTTTTCGCGCTAATGTCGGGTGCTTACTTATCTATCGGATGTATGTTCCTCTTTGGACTTTTATATGCCTCTTCCCTGCATGCTGAGCAGGCGAACCCGCAAAGAATTATCACTCTGTCCCCTCATTTGGCAGAGCTAGTTTATCTGCTCGGTGCTGGCGATCAATTATCCGGAGTAGTCGAGCACAGTGATTATCCCCTGTCAGTTAAAAATATACCGAAGATAGGAGGGGCTTCAGGTCTGGATGTGGAGCGCATCCTGTACATAAATCCTGATCTGATCCTGGCCTGGCAGGGCGGCTCTCGAGAAACAGATATACAAAAGTTAACTGAGCTGGGCTTGCGGGTTGTCAGTATAAAAAGTTCCTCGCTGGAGGACATTCCAGACTCGCTGAAGGATATTGCTGTCTTGCTGAACAAACAGCAACAGGCAACTATCTTGATCAATAGCTTTAACGAAAATCGGGATCAGATTGCGAAAAGCTATGAGAGTCAGACATCGCATCGAATATTTATTGAAATATCATCTCAGCCTTTGATGGGTTTAACGAATCTCCATCCATTTGGAGCAGCGCTGGCACTTTGTGGTCTGGAAAATATATTTTCCGATGTCGATAATGCAGCCATCATTACTGATCTTGAGTCAATTCTCAGCAGGAATGTTGACTATGTACTACTAAGGCAGAATGCGACGAGTGATGAAAATATCATTCGCAAAGACTTCTATCGGATCAATGAGAATAGCGATGTTGCATTTATCTCATTTGATGAAGACATGGCATTCCGACAGACGCCACGGTTGCTTGATGCGGTTGAACAGGTCTGTAGAGACGTGCATGTAAAGTAACGTTTTTCAGTTAGGGGTTGTACCATGCTGCCAGAGCACATCTGCTTGACCACTGACTTTATTAAGATAGCGAGCCATCACAAAAAGCAGGTCTGAAAGCCTGTTCAGGTAGCCCTGGACACACTTTGAGACTTCTTCATCTCGTGAAAGAGTGACGACATTTCTTTCTGCTCGTCGACACACGCTGCGTGCAACGTGGCAAACCCCTGCAGCCTTGCAGCCACCGGGCAGGATAAAGTCTTTTAGCGGCTCAAGTTCAGTATTCATTTCATCTAATTTGTTCTCAAGTAATGCTATTGAATCTGCTTGCAGAAGCTGATGTCCAGGCATGCTCAATTCTCCACCCATATCAAACAGGCGGTGTTGCACTTCTGTCAGCAAAGCGTGGCTGTCAGGATTAATTTGTTCGCTGCAAACCTGGCCGATCAGGCTGTTCAGTTCATCAATGCTGCCGATAGCCACAATGCGAGCAGAATCTTTATTTATTCGGGATCCATCAGTGAGCCCGGTGGTGCCATCATCACCGGTTCGTGTGTAGATTTTTGAAAGTCGGTAGCCCATGGGTATATTTTAATCCTTTGGTGGAGCTTTGAAATTCTGCACCTTAGCAGAATGAGGCTCAAGAACGAATAGTATTACGTGTT
>JGI858J16261_1000072_pt1 | contig 12316 bp, 9 predicted proteins | sample TiedelARG03_113m_FD_16261 | JGI IMG/M metagenome (IMG submission 16261) | reverse complement strand
ATTTACTGACTCGCCGGGCACCACTCATGCCAGCCACTTTGAAAGTTACTGCCATGCTATGGTCGAGGCCGGAGCAGATGTTAAGACAATTACCCAATTCGTTGACACGGTAACCGACCAGGGGCTTGAGACTGCGTTACAAATATCAGATGTTCCTGCACCGGCCAGGCAGTTCATGTCATTCACCTTTGATATTATTGGACGTAGCCGGGTTCACCTTGTGGCTGCCATACTCGCTTTTGGACGGGAAACCCTGGTGCCAGAGTTATTTCGATCACTGATCAAAGGATTACAGTTAAACGCAAATGACTCACCAGCCCTAATCTTCTATCTCGAGCGCCATATACAGCTTGATGAGCAGGATCATGGTCCCCTTGCCATTCGTCTGCTGCAGGATCTTTGTGAAGGTTCCAGTATAAAACTTGAACAAGCAGCGGAAGTAGCTGAACAGGCGCTTGCTGTCAGGTTGCAATTCTGGGACGGAATCCTGCAAGCATTGACTGCAGAACCTGGCAGGAAAGCCTCGAATCCTGTTTAATTCGATAGACTGCACCTGCTTTCTTGCCAATGCGACATTGACAGCCAGGCTGTAACTGCCACACCTGCTTCTATAGTCAAAACTTATGGGTTTGATAACAACAAAGTCTTGGACTAATAAATCGCCTCATTTAGACTAATTTTCAAGTTAATTGTGCTATCCATTAGCTTGATTTATTAGAGAATTATGAAATTGCTTATATAGCTTCTAGCTCATGAAGAGATGGCATATGAGCAGACGTTATGTGAGATATTTATTGTTCAAACAATCAGGAGAAAAAATATGCAGAACCAGGCTTCTACCGCTCCCGCCCAGCATAGCTCAACGATCTCGACCGCAATTTCTAAACCACTGCAGCTTGTCGCTGCCTTTATGTTAGGAGCCGTAATAATCTATGCAGCCGGTTTTGTAAATACATCAGCAGTCCATAACGCTGCCCATGATATGCGTCATTCACAGGGGTTTCCCTGCCACTGAAACATACCTTCACCGTTTATGCTATTTGTTCAACCTCGCCAAATAGCCGCTAAACGGTTTTTTTTCATCTCCTGCACACAAGCAATTTAGACAGTAATATATACAACACAGTGGATGGAACTTCGGACTGCGTGCTACGACCGAATTCTAAATCTCTGAACCTGTCGTTAGCATTATATGAAAGTTAATTTAGACAGGTCCTGGCCGAACGCTGACTGCACCCAGAGCTGAGAATTAAAAGCAGATCTCAGGGCTGTCGTAATAAATTTTCTTCCTCACCTGCTGGACTGCTCAAGCTATGCAGAAAGGCTTCAATTTGCTCCAGCTCCCTTTGCTGCAGATTGAGAGGCAACAGTTCGTTGTGCCCGATATGTGCTTTAGGTGCTGTATTGTAGTGCTGCAAAACTTCTGTAAGCGAACTAAATTGTCCACTATGCATATAGGGTGCAGTTTCTGCAACATTACGCAGAGAGGGAACCTTGAAAGCGCCCAAGGTTGTAGTGTGTTTCGTATTTGCGAATTTCAATTCCGCGCAATCATCCTCTTTCGCATCACTGTATTCGTTTAAACAGTTAAACTCACTTTTCAAGGCCTGTCGGATACCTCTATATCGACCTTCATCAACTGCAGGTTTATCTTTTAACACATGAAATATCGGAGGCAGGTATTTTGGTTTTATTGTTGCAGGGTCTGGTACACCTACATTATGGAAACCATTGTTGGTTAATAATGGCCCCTGGTGGCATGTAATACACATGGCTTTGCCAACAAAGAACTTTAAACCTGCAACTTCATCATTCGTCAAAATATTGTCTCCTGCCGAATCGCCATTCAGCAGCGCCTCTACATATTGATCAAAACGTGACGGCGCCGGCATTAACAATCTCTCATATGCAGCGATTGCTTTCCCGATATTTACAAATACTCGCGTGATGGCCTTGCGATCTGTTTCTGACATTGCCTGCCATCTTATATTTGAGGTCTGATCCGCAACCGGCCCGGCATTTGCCGGGAAACGTTTTACGTTGGATAGATCTGGTAATTCACCAAACAGGCTTTCATACGCCTTTTTGTAGGACTGGTCAGTATAAATAATACGGGCATACTGTGACCTGTCACCACCGTGTTCTACTGCTGACTCAAGGGGCCCGAGGGCCTGCGACCAAAGACTGTCACTGTGCCCATCCCAGAAAAACCAGGGGCTGTAGGCAATACCTGGTATGGACGGTGCACTGCGTGATGCTTCACCAACGCCTATGGACTTCGCCAGACCATCTGTAAAATGTTTCTCAGGCACGTGGCATGTGGCGCAGGCCACCTTTCCATTGGCACTAAATCGACTGTCAAAAAAAAGTTTTTGTCCGAGTTTTGCTGCAGCGGGATCATCGGCAAATATATTTGTTGGATCAGCTGGCAGTGCAGGCAAACTGCCTAACCATTGCAACTTTAACAACGCGAGCTCTGATTTATTCCAGCCAGAAGCCACTGCAGCCTGAATGCTGAGGATTAATAAAAAAAAGAGACAAAATGTAGAACACAACTTCTTGACTAACGGCATATTTATCACGCTGTATAATTCATCTCTTATGTCTGTATTGTCAGAAAGTTTGACCGGCATGCAGGCTATTCAAACTCTATGTGTTCTCACAGATCGATATCAAATATCACTTGATCAGTAATGCCATCAGCACGGATATCGAACCACAATTGCCACGATCCGATCATGCTGAACTTGATCCCTTCCACCAGGTAATCACCATCCCCTATTTCACTTACCTGTGGTTCAGTAGGAAGACCATGTTTATGCGCGGGCATGCCGCCGTATACGGCAATCTCAGCCTTCTCGACAGGCTTACTATCAAGTGTCTCGATATGCAGGACCCAGCTATGAATGCGATTTAGTGGCAGCGGCACTACCTTGCTTTTGTAGGAAGCACGGAAGTGTATACTCTCTGTTGTTGCTGATACCAGTGAATCATCTGCAGCATGCACAGTGGCAGCAAAACTGACACATAACAGTAGAAATAAGCCGGCCAGATAAGGATTAATCTTGTGAATAATTTTCATTTGTTTATTATCCAGATACTGTCAAAATTCATACGAACCAATACCACAGCAATATCTTAAGCAACCTCTTCTGCATATGTCCGAATATTTACTGAACAATCATACAGGGAGTTTAAAATTTATACACATTACGGACTCCCACTTAGTTGATCATGCGAGAGAATCATTCCATGGTATAAATACTAAAGACAGTTTAGAAACCGTGTTGGCTGACAGTATCAAGCGTTACCCGGATATAGATTTTTTGTTGTTTACAGGCGACATATCTCAAACGGGAAACGAAGCAAGCTATACTCTTTTCAAGTCTGTCATAGAACAATATGAAATACCCATTTTCTGCCTTCCCGGTAATCATGACAATCCTGAATTATTAAGACAGATCATTCCCACCAGCCCGAACAGCACTATAAAACTGTTTAGATTTGCTAAATCCTCGCTTGTCCTGCTAAATAGCCAGGTCGAAAATGAACATCATGGAATGATATCTCAACATTGTTTACGGCAGCTTGATGACTATCTGAATGATAACAATGGTCAGTTTAATATTATCGCCATTCATCACCCGCCGGTATTAGTAAACAGTCCCTGGCTAGATAAGATCGGTTTAAAAAATNAAACTGAATTATTACAGGTCATCAATAAGCATNCTCAGAAGACACTATTATTGTTTGGACATGTTCATCAGGAGTTTGACCAGCAACTGGACAGCTTGCGTTTACTCGCGACACCTTCAAGCTGTTACCAGTTTAAAGTGAATTCCGACTACATTAATCGCGCAGATACGCTTCCGCCGGCTTACCGGTATATCAGCCTATGTGAATCAAACATTATTGATACAAAAGTGCATTACATCGAATGTAATGCAGGTGAGCCGTCAGGATAACTTCTGAAAGTTATCGAAATCGCTGACTGGTGCGCCTTTATCATACCGGTCAACCTCATTGAATGCCTCTGATGTAATATAAAATATCAATCAGAGAATTCGATAGCCTCACTGATGCTCTCAATGCCCGCTTCTGCACAGGTGTGGTCATTATCTCCTGACATTTTTTCACCTGGTGCACCTGAAACGCCAATACCGCCATAAAAGTGCCCGCCGATAAGAATCGGTATACCACCGCCTATCATCAGCACACCCTCTACATAGTTAAGTTGCTTAAGGCGAGGATTTAGCATCATCTCCTTTGTAGCAGTCTTGAATGAAGCGGCTGTCATGGCTTTATTAATGCTTACATCAACAGTATGTGAACCCGCAAGAGGGTGCCGCATAAAAGACTGAAGGGTTCCGCTGCGGTCAACAATGGCAACAGCAACCTGGTAGCCGCTCTCGGCACATTTACTCGCAGCACTCAAGGCCGCTAAATTAGCCAAGTCAGGATTAATAGTTCGAGTTTCGATGAATGGCTTGCTTTCGGCATATGCTGGAACACTTATAAGTGAAGTCAGGAATACAGCTAAAACCACTATTCTATTCATTAATTTTGCTCCATAAATATCAGTAATTATTGAATGTCCGATTTTTTATAAAAAATCTTCGATTTTCGTTTGAATGAGTTTACCGTTTATTAATCTTCAGGGCACTCGTAGCGGTTTTGCTTAATATAAATGTCCATCTGGCGATATTATTTAGCCCACCTCCAACAGTGGTCCTTTTATTCTTTGCTTAGATTAAAAAGCAATCACTATTCGGTACAGATCAGTTCAAACTTCCTGCCGACCTGCTTCTGAGGCTGCAGTTGATCGTATATCATGGTTTTTCTATGTCATTAAACTGTCACATAAATGCAAATGTAACTCCTGGCATATTGAGTTCCAGCAGATTGCAATTTGTCGATAGTGACTGTCGGTCATTTGCCTAATTATTTATTCGTCCTTATTTATACGTTAATAAGCTACCATCATTACATCGAGAGTCGCTAAATTCCAGGCAAAAAAAAGCCCGGCGAATTAATTGCCGGGCAGAAATACACAAACTGGGGAAAATCTGCTTATTATATTGCATGACAGCAGCCCCTGTGTACTTGACCTATGTCAAACTATCTCCTGATAAATAAAGCCTGAAAAGTGGGTTACAGGACAGACAGCCCAGTCAGGCATCCCATACACTATCCATATAGTAAGTCTTGTAAGTCGTTTTAGATTGAAGCATAAGCAAGATCCCTGAGTTTGAATTATCGATTATGTGTGGCTGCGAATGCATGATGTTGAACGTTAGTAAATCGTCAGCATCAAAATCCTCTTCTTAGCACATCCATGTAAACCGATAATTCATGGTATTCCTCATACCCTGTTCGTTTCATTATTCACCTGCGATAGACCTTTATTCTTCTCCATGGCCTGTGGACAAAAAAATAGATTTAGGAAAGACAGAATTTGATCAGTATCTATTCATATTGTTGGCTTTTTTCGTTCATTTTTTTGATCTAGATCATATTTTTATACTGTGTATTGACCTATATTTCATGGTGCTATAAAAAAATACTAAAAATACAGGCCATGCCAACAACGCATGGCCGCTACCAACACAGGAGATTTACCAATGCTAAGACTTCCAAGTCGTTTTATGTCGGCCTTTGCCCTGCTTTGCCTGGCAACAGGTAGTGCATGGTCAGCTGAACAAAAGGGCTCCATCCATGATGTTGCACCCGAGGCCTGCAAACAATGTCACGAGGAAATTTACCATCAATGGAAGGGGTCAATGCATGCCAATGCTTCAGCATTGAATGATCCGATTCATGCGGCTTTTTATAATAAAGTCGCGGGTGACCCGAAAACCGAAGGTGTCGTCCTCAAGGCCAACAAAAAATACCCGGTCTGCATGAAGTGCCATGCACCCGTTGCGGCGATGGATAAAAAGACCAAGCTGGATACCAAACAGGCCTACTCTGATGGCGTCGGCTGTGTCAGCTGTCATAGCTTTACCGCCTTCAAGGGCAGTACATCCAAAGAGGGTAAGCCTCAGCTTGGTATTGATGCATACGAAATTGACACCACCAGCCTGCATGGTCCAAAGGGAAACACCTATACCACTGAACGCGTCGCTGAAGGTTCTAAATGGCCAACCCCGATCAACCACACAGTCCCGCTTCAGGGTAATAAGGCAGCACTGTTCAAGAGCAATGATATCTGCATGGGTTGTCATGACAAGCGCAGTAACGCACATGGTACTCCCCTTTGCAGCACTGGACAGGAATACCGGGACAGCATGAATACGGTATCCTGCCAGTCTTGTCATATGGCGAATGTAACCGTTGCAAAACTCAAGGATGGTGTTGTGGTACCAGGTGAAACTGTCACCATTGCAGATCATTCAGCTGCCGGTGGACATGACGGAAAAATGGTTACCCGCGGTCTGGCACTGACACTGGATACCGAGAAGTCCGCTGACAGTATCAAGGCTAAAATCACGCTGAAAAATCGCCTGCCGCATTCCTTCCCGACTGGCGCGCCTTTCCGTAACTTCTTCATCAAGATTGCAGCCTACGATAAAGACGGTAAAGAACTGTGGAAAAACTTCAAGGTACATCCAATCAAGGATGACCCCAAGGCAGCTTTCTGGCTTACACTGGGTGATACAGAAAACAAACCCACGATGCCGCCCAAGGCAACACAAATACTTGCGGACACACGCATGAAGCCAAATGAAACCCGCACGCTGGAATATGACATACCAAACCAGCCTGGCACTGCGATTATACGTGCTGAGGCCCTTTATGACCTGTTGCTGCCTCCCTTGAAGAAAGGTTTCAAGGACAAAGTTCCAGCAGAGCTTATGAAGCCAAAACTTGCTGCATCCGCAGAAGTCAGGTTCTAAGAGGCCTGTCTTGTGCTGGCAAAAGCCAGCGTCATTGTATAAATACCTGACGCTGGCTATTTTCTCTCTGTTAATCCTCCCGGTTTTTGCTGCAGATCCGCAATCTAACCCGGAACTGGAAGGCGTTGCCTCCGACCTCTCCTCGGCGGCAAGTGATGACGATTCTGACTGGGACTGGAGTGGGATTACCGCCGAAGATACGACACCAGCAGAAGTTGACAGCAAGCCTGTCCTTCCCACACCGGGTACTCGTCTACGCGATACAACCATTGCATCACCGGACTATTCTGCATCTACAAAACCAGCAATGGCGATATTTACCAATATGCCGACATTTGAGGTAATCCCGAGCCAGAAAAACGCTGAAATGCACCCTTGTTCAAATTGTCATCAATGGACAAAAGGCGATACATCTCCACGTATTCTGAAACGTCCGCACGATGATTTCGAGCTGAAACACGGCCTGCATGGCAAGGGTAAATTCTGGTGCATGACCTGTCACCACCTGGAAGGATCCGGTGGTCTGGTCACGCTGGAAGGAGAAAAGATCGATTTCGATGATGCTTACCTTATTTGCAGCCAGTGCCATGTCAACCAGGCCAGAGACTGGGTCTACGGGGCACACGGAAAAAGAATTGGAAACTGGCAGGGAACACGCCAGATTTTGAATTGTACAGCTTGCCATTACCAGCATGCGCCAGCACACAAGCCACGCGCACCAATGGAAGGGCCGGTAATACGTATGGGGCTTGAAAGACCAGAGCACTGGAAACCATTAGGCAGAGGTGTCGGCGACAATGGGCATCACCACCAGGAGGTATGGCAATGAGCAATGGTGGACCGGCTAAGATGAAAACAGATCACGCTAAGCCGGCACGGCGGCATTTTTTGAAAAAGCTCGGTGGCCTGGCAGCGGCTGGTGGTGTCGCCACTGCAACTCATGCTGCCTGGGGTGGGCATACATTGAGTGATACCTTCGCCGATTTCTTCCAGCAACATTACCGTGAAATGTCAGATATAGAGATCAGGGAGACTCTCGAGCGCATCGAGCGCAAGGCCAAAAACCGTTATGGTGTGGATATACGCTGTAAAGATACCGCGGCTATTGAAGGTGTGCTATTCGGTTATGCGATCAATGTTTCCAAATGTCGTGGCTATCGTGATTGCGTACACGCATGTGTAAAGGAAAATAACCTAAGCCGCGACACTCAGTACATTCGTGTGCTGGAACTGGACCGGGATAACCTGAACCTGCATGAGGGCGATCATTACTACAATTCAGATACTGTACCGGTTGAGGGAAAGCACTACTTTCCAATGCAGTGCATGCATTGCGACAACCCTCCCTGCGTCAAGGCCTGCCCTGTTGAAGCAACCTGGACCGAGCCGGATGGTATCGTCGTAGTAGACTACGACTGGTGCATCGGCTGTCGTTATTGCATGGCTGCCTGTCCTTACCAGGCAAGACATTTCAACTGGGGCTACCCAAAACTACCGGCAGAGGAAATTACCACGGAAACACATTACCTCGGGAACCGACCGCGGCCTCGTGGCGTGGTTGAAAAATGCCATTTCTGTGTCCAGCGTACGCGTGAAGGACGACAGCCAGCCTGTCAGGAAGCGTGCCCTTCCGGTGCCCGCGTATTTGGCAACCTGCTTGACCCGAACAGTGAGATTCGTTATGTGCTGGAGAACAAGGCTGTTTTCCGCTTAAAGGAAGACCTCGGTACTGAACCAAAATTCTGGTATTTCCGTGACAGATAATAATGGACATACAGGGCTCTGGGCCTTTCTGCGTGACGGCGTTCATGAAATTCTCCATGGCGGCCGCTGCTACTGGATGTGGGTCTGTTTCCTGCTGGTGTTCATGACCATAGGATTCCTCGTTTACTTATACCAGATTACAAATGGCCTGCTGGTAACAAATATGACAAACCAGGTGTCATGGGGATTTTACATTTCTAATTTCACCTTTCTTGTCGGTGTTGCAGCTGCAGCAATTATGCTTGCTGTACCAGCATATATCTTTGATCGAAAAGACATCAAGGACGTAGTGCTGATGGGGGATACTATGGCGGTGGCAGCTGTGGCCATGGCGATTCTTTTTGTCGTCGTCGACCTGGGTCGCCCGGACCGTATCTGGCACCTTATTCCGACTATCGGAAAATTTCATTTTCCAGAATCACTGCTGGCATGGGATGTCGTTGTCCTGAATGGTTACATCCTGCTAAACCTGGGCATATCCAGTTACATTCTGTATCAGCACTACCACGACAGAGAGCCGAAGAAATCGCGCTACTTTCCGATTGTTATCATCGCCATCTTCTGGGCCATCTCTATTCACACGGTAACAGCCTTTCTCTATTCATCTAATAGTGGACGCCCTATCTGGAATAATGCCCTACTCGCTCCACGTTTTATTGCCTCTGCATTTGCATCAGGCCCGGCCATTATGGCAATCGGATTACAGATAATCCGCGGTATGACGAATTATCCGGTTTCTCAGAGTGTTATAAACCATCTTGCAATCGTGACCTCGATTGCACTACAGGTGACCCTGTTTTTTATTGGTGCGGAAATATTTACCGAGTTCTACAACGAAGGAGAACACGCGGCAAGTGCACGTTACCTGTTTTTTGGCTTGCATGGGCATACTGCCCTGACGCCATGGATATGGACTGCAATTATTTTACTGTTTATCGCAATGACTATATTTATGATCCATCGAACACGTAACAATCCGATTCTGATGAACATCGCATTTATCTTTACCGTGATTGGTATCTGGATTGAAAAAGGAATGGGCCTGGTGATTCCTGGTTTTGTCCCGACACCGATAGGTGAGATATATGAATATGTCCCAAGCATCGCCGAAATCATGATTACCCTGGGTATCTGGGCTTTCGGTCTGCTGTTCTTTACTATCATGGCCAAGGCAGCACTTCCCATTCAGTGCCGCTACATGCGGCAATACTCAGATCCACGTCACCCTGATGCATGTGCAATCAATAGTAATGATTCAAAGACCAGTCGTACTGACTAGCAGAAGCAGAGTACTTCAATAGATGCGTTATCCCTGCACTTAACATGAAGGCTATTTGGTGAACACTATTAGTTTGCACTATTCCCTAGTTAGCCGTATTGTTAAGACTGGAAGCATGATCTGACCCCACTATTTTTCCAGTAGCACGCTATGCCCGGCAAGAAAAAATCCAACACGGACAAAGCCCCCGCTCGCCAGAAGGCACCAGGGAAAAAGTCGTTCGGCCGCACACTTCTAAGCCTGACAATAAAGTTATCAATTATAATAACCGTGCTGCTGGCAGGCTATCTGATCTTTCTTGACATGAAAATTATTTACAAATTTGAAGGCAAGAAATGGGCTTTGCCTGCGCATGTCTATGCCCGTACGCTGGAGTTGTACAGCGGTTCAGCCTTTACAAAAGAACAGCTTACTACCGAGTTGAAATTACTCGGTTATCAGCAGCAGAAATATCTAGACAAGCCCGGCAGTTATCACATCACCGGTTCAACAATATCGGTACACAAACGCGGCTTTAATTTCTCTGATGGCTCAGATCCGGCTCGCCAGTTAGAGATTACTTTTACCCGGGAAGGCGTTGACCACATCAGGGCGGAGGATAAACAGGCAGCTGATCTTATTCGTTTTGAGCCACTGCTTATCGGAGGTATTTATCCCAAACAGGCCGAAGATAGGATACTACTGCAGTTACAGGACGTCCCTGAAATATTAATCAACACTCTGATGAGCGTTGAAGATAAAACTTTCTACAGACACTATGGTGTATCTCCCAGGGCAATCGCACGTGCCCTGGTAAGCAATATTAAGGCCGGTAAACAGGTACAGGGTGGCAGTACCCTGACCCAGCAGCTGGTTAAAAACTTTTATTTAAGTAATGACCGTAAACTTTCACGGAAAGTCAACGAAGCACTAATGTCTCTACTGTTAGAGTTGCATTACGACAAGCCGGAGATATTGGAAACCTATCTCAATGAAATCTACCTGGGACAGGCGGGTGAGCGTGCCATTCATGGATTTGGCCTGGCGAGTTATTTTTATTTTGAACGCCCTTTGAATGAGTTGAGTACATCACAAATCGCTCTGTTGATTGGCATGGTCAAAGGCCCATCCACGTACAATCCTCGTCGTAATCCAGACAAAGCCACCAGCAGGCGAAACCTGGTTATTGATATCATGCTTGAGGATGATATTATTTCTGCTGATCAGGCGAAACAGGCCAGGCAGTCACCACTGGGGATCACCAGGTATCCAGCAACGGGGCCCAGCCGCTACCCGGCCTTTATGGAATTAGTCAGGTCTCAACTGAAGCAGGACTATCAACAGGAAGACCTCGAATCCGAAGGCCTGAAAATTTTTACAACGCTTGATCCGCTTGTCCAGGATGCCGCAGAAGATGCGCTGGAAAAAAGGCTATCTCGCATCGAAAAAGAACGAAAGCTGGAGAAGAAAAGCTTGCAGGGTGCCGTCATAGTCTCATCCAGTGATGCTGGTGAAGTACTGGCGCTGGTCGGTGGTCGGGATGCACGTTATTCCAGTTTTAATCGCGCGCTGAATGCACATCGACAAGTGGGTTCGTTATTGAAGCCGGCTATTTTTGCCACGGCACTATCGCAGCCGGAAAAATATTCCATGTTGACCTTGCTGGATGATTCACCACTACAGGTTCGTAGTCAAAACGGACAGGTATGGGAGCCGCAAAACTATGATAATGAATTTCACGGCTGGATACCGCTTTATTACGCCCTCGCTAAATCCTATAACGTCGCATCTGCCCGCCTTGGCCTGGAACTGGGACTGGAAAATGTACTTGATACACTTTCCAGTCTGGGAATTAGAAAGAAGCTACCAACATATCCATCTGTGTTGCTCGGCGCAGCCGAATTAACACCGATTGAGGTGATGGCAATGTATCAAACCCTCGCTGCTAATGGATTTCAAACACCGATACGTGCCATTCGCAATGTCCTTGATGCCGACAATAATGTATTAAATCGCTACCCGATACGCCTGCAACAAGTGATTGATCCTTCAGTAGCCTATCTGACCACAGCCAGCATGATAGAAGTAATGCGCAATGGTACCGGTCAAAGTTTTTACAGCACGTTTCCACAATCGATGATTGTTGCGGGCAAGACCGGTACCAGCAATGATCTTCGAGACAGCTGGTTTGCAGGCTTTAGTAACAACAAACTAGGCATCATCTGGGTCGGTAATGATGACAATAAGCCCATTGGTCTGACAGGGAGTAGTGGGGCCTTACGCGTGTGGACTGATATAATGAAACAGACGGGTATCCAGTCGCTCACCCTGGCCCCGCCGGATAATATCGAATTTGCCTGGATCGAACAGAGCAGCGGGCGTCTGGCTGCTGATTATT
>JGI858J16261_1000071_pt1 | contig 12321 bp, 10 predicted proteins | sample TiedelARG03_113m_FD_16261 | JGI IMG/M metagenome (IMG submission 16261) | reverse complement strand
GCGTTTCAGACTAACTTTATTCGTCATTTATAGCGATATTTTCCAGGTATCTTGTAGTGTGTGCTGTCTGTTACTTCTGTTCTCAGGTCGACTTGCTGAAGTATATAATTTTATATCGAGTTATCTTCTCACGGGTGCCTGTTCCCTGCATATGATAGTTATGTTAGCGACTGGGGATTTATATAAAAGATGTGTTCATGCACGATATCCATTTTAAAGTGTGCCATGATCGTATCTTTATTCTTGTAATGAATTTAAAAACTAGGGAGTGTTAAGTGGAAGCTGTAGATATTCTACTGCCTGCGATTCTTCTATTACTCGTTGGCCTGCTCGCCGTTGTATTAACAAAGCCGGTTAAATTAAGCCCTATCGTTGGTTATTTATTTGCTGGCATAGCAATTGGCCCCCATGGATTTGGCCTGATCGAGGAAAGCTCAACGACGCATCTCCTGGCTGAACTGGGTGTTGTATTTCTTCTGTTTGATATAGGTCTGCATTTTTCCCTGGCTAATATCTGGGATGCGCGCAGGGACATTCTTGGCTTAGGACCACTCCAGGTGTTGCTGTGTACGGCTTGCCTGTCTCTACTAGCGATGTGGGCTGGTATAGAGCTAGGTGTTGCCATCGTTATTGGTGCCGCATTGGCGCTATCATCGACAGCAGTCGCTGTCCAGGCTATCAATGAGCTGGGTGTGCAACGCTGTCCTATTGGTGTGTCCGCTACTGCAGTTCTTATCTTCCAGGATATCTGCGCTATTTTCCTGCTTATCCTGGCGAGCTCTATGGGTGCCGATGAGGGTTCCCTGGGTACTCAGCTCTCAGTAGCTGGAATCAAGTCTGTTCTCGCTTTTGCAGCTGCACTGCTACTCGGAAGATTTGTTATCGGGCCGTTATTCAAGCTTGTTTCGCAGACCCGCAACGAAGAATCGTTTACCGCGCTGGCCCTGCTGATTGTATTGTCAACTGCAGCAGCCACAGGTGAAATGGGATTATCGCTGACCCTTGGTGCTTTCCTGGCCGGAATGATCATTTCTGAAACGCCGTACCGGCATGTCATCCAGACAGAAGTAAAACCCTTTCGTGGTCTACTGCTGGGATTTTTCTTTATTACAGTGGGAATGTCTCTCAATACGCAAGTATTGTTTGAGCAATGGTACTGGGTTCTGATCGTAACTAGTGGTCTGCTGATGATAAAGATAATTTTAATTTATTTTTCCGCACGCGTATTCAAGTTACCGGTGAGCTCGTCTATTCAGCTGGCCTTTATACTGGCACAGGGCAGTGAGTTTGCTTTTGTTGTGCTGGCAACTGCTTCTGTGAGTAATGTGCTTAGTACTGAATACTCGGCAATTTTAGTCGCCGCTATTGCGCTCAGCATGGCCTCAACCCCGTTTCTAGCCGTTTACGGTCATCGTCTGGCAAGGAGAAAAGAAGACTCCGCCTGGCGTGAAGGAGATATTAATGACCCTGACCAGCACGCAGAAATAGACAGTGGGCATATCATCATCTTTGGCATGAATGAAGTTGGACGCACCCTGGCAGATAGTCTTGAAGCCCAGAACATTAGCTATAAAGCATTTGAATTCGATTATGGTCGTTTCGTTGATGCACGAGCTGATGGTTACCCAGTTGCGTTTGGTGATCTATCTGATTTACGCCTGGCTGATACTGCTGATGTCTCTCAGGCGAACTCTGTCGTGGTCACACAAGGCCGTTATGACATTGCCCGCGAGATTGCACCCATAGTTGACCAGCGGTATCCCAATCTCAGGCGTTATGTTTCGGTTAAAGATCAGGACGAGTCGGATAAATTCCGAGAATTAGGAATGATTGTGGTTCAACCGATTAGCCAGCCGGCGGGTGTTGATATGGCCTCTACTGTGTTGAAAGACCTCGGGGTCGACAGTGATGAAATTGCTGACTGGATTACGCGACAGCAGGACAAATATCTTCAGGCAGTGGAAGCCTGAGACGAATCCATTGTCCCGAGAAGGGTAGTACCTTCCATGTGCAGAATGAAATGACAGTGTGGAAGGTGTTGCACCTTATATACATACTACGATGCAAATAATCCCGGCAAGGTATTCAGCCTGTAAGTTTCTTTAGATCTGAAATGAGCAGGGGAGTATAATTAGCGCAGTTGGTACAACGATGAAGTATAATCACGTCGGTCTTTCACAGGAAAGAGACTTCCAATGATAATTCCAGCACAGCGACTAGATGTGAGAAAGAGACTGCCAGGAATAAAAAAAACACAAACCGGCTGAGAAGCCGCATAAATAAATGGTACCGAGGAGAGGACTTGAACCTCCACGGGCTTACGCCCACTAGCACCTGAAGCTAGCGCGTCTACCAATTCCGCCACCTCGGCATGGATGCTATCCATTAAGGGCGTGGATTCTGACGATTCAATGAGTTTATGTCAATGACGAAATCAAAAAAATACACAGTTGATCCTTTTGCAGCACGCGAAGCGGAAAAATACGACAACCCTGTTCCCAGCCGCGAAGCCATTATGGCCTTGCTCGAAGAGGCCGGTCAGCCTAAATCGATGAAAAAGATACTCGATGGGCTGGGTGTCGATGATGAGGATGGCAAGATCGCGATTCGGCGGCGACTCAAGGCCATGGTTCGTGATGGACAGTTATTAAAAAACCGCAAAAACCTGTTTGGGGTGGCCAAACAGATGGGCATGATATGCGGGCTGATTCAGGGGCATCCTGATGGTTTTGGTTTTGTCATTCCCGAAGCCGGCGGTGAAGATATCTTTCTCAGTGCCCGGGAAATGCGACAGGTGTTGCACGGCGACAAAGTCATGGTGCGCGCGGTTGAAGGAGACCGCAAAGGCAAACTCGAAGGCAGTATCATTGAGGTCTTGCAGCGTAACAACCACACCGTTCTGGGACATTATCACCTCGATAGTGGCATCGGCTATGTTATTCCCGATGACCGTAGAATCGGCCAGGATATCCTTATTCCGCAGGGGCAGTCGGCAGATGCCAAACACGGACAGATCGTTGTCGCCACGATTGATAACCAGCCTGACAAACATAGTCAGCCAGTAGGCCATATCAGTGAAGTGCTCGGAGAGCATATGGCTCCGGGTATGGAAATCGAAATTGCCACGAGAAAATATGAACTGCCCTATATCTGGCCGGACGAGGTAAATATAAAGGTCAAGACTCTGCCTTCCGATGTACAGGATAAGCAGATACAGGGACGTCTTGATCTGCGTAACCTGCCGCTGCTGACAATTGACGGAGAAGATGCACGTGATTTCGATGACGCGGTTTTCTCTCACAGGACAGAGAATGGCTGGGAATTAATTGTTGCCATTGCCGATGTTGCCTCCTATGTAAAGAAAGGTAATGAACTCGATCAGGAAGCAGTCAAGCGAGGAAATTCGGTCTATTTCCCGGAACAGGTAATCCCGATGTTGCCCGAAGCCCTGTCCAATGGTCTTTGCTCACTCAACCCGGAAGTCAATCGACTGTGCATGGTATGTATTATGCAGATTGATGAGAATGGTGATATTTCAGAATGGCGTTTTGATAATGCTGTGATGCGATCGCATGCCCGGTTAACCTATAACAAGGTTGCTTCGATCCTGGTTGATGGAGATCCGGAGTTGATCCAGCAGTACTCAGCGGTGTTTGGAGCATTGCAGAATCTTTATAATCTCTATCAGCTTCGTAACAACTGGCGTAGCAGGCAGGGCATGATGGACCTCGATATGCCTGAAACAAGAATTATTTTTAATGAGGAGCGAAAAATCGAGGCCATCGTGCCTCAGGTTAGAAACGAAGCACACCGACTTATTGAGGAATTCATGCTGGCGGCGAACATCTGTGCAGCGAGAACGATTTCTGATGCGGGCTATCATGGTCTGTATCGCGTGCATGACGGACCGACCGAAGAGAAGCGGGATAATTTACGCAAGTTCCTGTTTGAGATTGGTTTAAGTCTCGGTGGCGGAGATGAACCGGATGTACAGGATTACTCACGACTGTTGGCCGACATGTCAGAACGAGATGACGCCGAAGTAATTAAACCGATGATATTACGCTCATTGAGCCAGGCCCGTTATGAGCCGACTTGTGATGGGCATTTTGCGCTTGGTTTTACGCATTACACCCATTTCACCTCTCCCATACGTCGCTATCCCGATCTACAGGTTCACCGCACACTGAAAGCAATATTGCTTAAAAAGCCATCACCCTATAGTGAACTTCAACTGATTGAACTGGGCGAACATTGTTCGATGACCGAGCGCCGGGCTGATGATGCTACCCGTGATGTCATGCGCTGGCTGAAAGCAGAGTATATGGTCGATCGCGTTGGTGAAGAGTTCTCAGGTGCGGTCAGCGGAGTGACAGGATTTGGCCTGTTTGTGCAACTGGATGATATCTATATTGATGGCCTGATTCATATCACGGCTCTGGGTAACGACTATTTTCAGTTCGACGCTGCAAAGGGCAGGCTAACCGGTGAAAGAACGAACCGCAGCTATCGCCTCGGTGACAAGTTGAATGTAGTAGTTGTGCGCGTCGATGTCGACGAAGGAAGAATTGACCTTGAGTTGGCTGAGAAACCCGAAGCTAAATCGGGCTCAGAGAAAAAGCCAGTTAGCGGGCGAGATAAATTTATGAGTAAGAAGCCGAAAAAGGGCACAAATAAACATGGAACAGCAAAACGCGGCAAGACAACATCTCGCAACAAGAACAAGAAAAAAAGTGTAAAGAAATCTAAAGCAGTGAAAAAGACCAGAAGATCCTGATGGCTGAAGAAATCCTCACCGGGATCCATGCCGTACTTGCTGTGCTGACACAGAATCCCGCGCGTGTCCGCCAGGTCTACATCAACGAGAAAAGAATAAACAATCGGCTTGAGCCTTTACTTGAGGCTGTTTCTGCAAATAAGCTGCCATTGAAAGAAGTTTCCCGCGACAAACTGGATAGCCTGGCGGATAACCAGATCCACCAGGGGATAGTTGCTCGCTGTGAAGCATTGCCTGTACGTGCAGAAGCGGAACTGATCTGGGACATCAAGGCGCTGAAAAGACCTGCCATGCTACTGGTGCTGGATGGGGTTCAGGACCCGCACAATCTTGGTGCCTGTATTCGTACCTTGAACGGTGCTGGTGGTGATGGTGTGATAATCCCGAAGGACCGTTCTGCACCAGTAACCTCTGTCGTCCACAAGACCGCCAGCGGTGCAATGGAAAGTACACCTGTCTACACCGTGACCAATCTGTCCCGAACCTTGCAGCAGCTTCAACAGGATTGTGGATTGTGGGTCATCGGCACCAGTGATAAAGCGGATAAGAACCTCTATCAAGCGGACTTAACCGTTCCCTTCGCGCTGGTGCTCGGAACAGAAGGTAAGGGCATACGCCGACTGGTGACAGAACATTGTGATGAACTGGTGTCGATTCCAATGAACGGAACGGTCAGCAGCCTGAATGTGTCGGTAGCCAGTGGTGTCTGCTGTTATGAGGCGCTACGACAACGGCAGTTGTAGATACAATGTTTTAGGTATTACGTTTTAGGTTTTACGTAAAACTTAATTCGTAAATCGTAATACGCATTTTGCTTCAGAAATCAAAATTCTCCGGCCTGGCAGGCTGCCAGCGAGCACTGGTTACCTGCCATTCATCCCCATCGGCAAGCAGATCAACATCAAAACGATATAAGTCGGCATTCAGATCTATCAGGACTTCTGATTTCTCCACTGGCTTGCCAGCCATGCCAACATAGACAACGGCGCGTGCGCTTTTACCATCATCAGCTATCTGAATATCACTGGTACGTGTAAGCAGATGAATACTTTGATGCCCCTGAAAATAGAACATTAGTGAGCGCAGGGCAGCACGCCTGCTGCTACTCCATTCATCTTTATAATCACTGGACACCAGTTCCTTGACGCTGTCGAGAGAACGCTGTTCGACGGCGGCTTCCATTGCAGAAATGGTATTTTGAATCTGTTGTTCGGGGCTGTTTGTGTCCTGGCTGCAGGAAGTGAGGATTAATAAGCTAACACTCAATAATTTGATGATGGATAGTTTTTTCATTGCTAGATAATATCACAGGCTAATCAGCGATGATGGTCATCGATTTATGTACTAGTTCTTTTGATACTTTTAATGCTGAAATCAGCCACATGGCATGCTACTGAGGAAACGATGACAACTATAAAAACAAGATGTGAATGGTGTACAGGTTCTGATATTGAGANGGCCTATCATGACAATGAATGGGGTGTGCCACTGCATGATGATCAGCGCCTGTTTGAGTTTCTAATTCTCGAAGGCGCCCAGGCTGGTCTTAGCTGGATTACTATCCTCAATAAAAGAGACCATTATCGCAAAGTATTTGACCAGTTTGATCCATTGCTGGTTGCAGAGTATCCAGATAGAAAGATAGAGGAATTATTAACAGATGCCGGCATAGTACGTAACCGGCTAAAGGTTTCTTCTGCTGTCAGTAATGCCAGAATATTTCTTGAGGTGCAGGAGGAGTACGGCAGCTTTGATGATTATGTGTGGCAATTTACTGATGGTAAGGTGATAGACAATGGCTGTAGATCACATTCTGATATTCAGGCCAATAGTGTCGAGTCTGATGCTATGAGCAAGGACATGAAAAAACGCGGTTTTCGTTTCGTCGGTACGACAATCTGTTATGCTTATATGCAGGCAATTGGTATGGTCAATGACCATACAACCGACTGTTTTCGTTACGAACAGGTTCGTGCACTTGCCGATCGGTAAGTGTCACCGAACAATAAGATTCATGGCCAGTAAATAGAATGCGTCTAAGAGAAAAACTGCTAGGTACTTTCCTGCACAATACCTTTACACGACTGATGCACTTTGATCTGGGTAACCTGGCTTTTCTGCCTGATGCTTCAAGTGCCAGGCCGGATGTACTGTATATACATATTCCTTTCTGTGAATCGCTCTGTCCTTTTTGTTCATTCCATCGTGTACTACTGAAGAACACAGATGATGCCAGGGAATACTTTGAATCTTTACGCCAGGAAATTCGTCTGGTCGCTGAGAAAGGGCACCTGCCTTCTATCGTCTACGTTGGCGGCGGCACACCAACTGTGATGCCGGATGAACTAGAGAAAACACTGGAGCTGGTACAGTCACTCTTTCCTGTACGTCAGATTTCGGTAGAGACCAACCCGAATCATTTGAATGATGACGTTTTTACCCACTTGAAGGCGGCCGGTGTAAACAGACTGTCAACGGGCATCCAGAGTTTTGATGACGACTTGCTGAAGCGAATGGGGCGCTATGATGCTTATGGCAGTGGGCGGGAAAATATTGAGCGCTTATTGCATGCGCAGGGTCAGTTCGATACCGTCAATGCGGACATGATTTTTAACCTCCCCGGGCAGACTGAAGGCTCGTTGCACGAAGACCTGAGAATCCTGCTTGATGAAGTGGGCGTTGACCAGGTTTCTTATTATCCCCTGATGACCTCCAGTCATACAGCGCATGAAATGAAACGCAGTATGGGAATACCAGAGCCCGTAAATGAGGAAGCCTATTACGACCTGATCCGCAGTCGACTGGATAGCGAGTACGGGCTTTCATCTGTCTGGTGCTTTTCTCGTAAACAGGGAATGGTCGATGAATATATTATTTCAGACAGCAGTTATATCGGAGCAGGTAGTGGTTCCTTCAGTTACCTGGACGGAGTTATGTACTCAAACACTTTCTCGATCAAGCGCTATCAGCAGTTTATCCGTGAAAAAGGCTCGGCCTTGACTGCTGTAAGGTCTTTGTCCAGGGATGAACAGGCGCATTATGACCTGGTTATGACACTGTTTGGCGGTTCTCTCGACAAGCTAGAGATGGAGCATAAATATGATGGTCGTTTTGCAAAATTGCTCTGGAGAGAACTGGATCTCTTATACGCCCTTGGATTGATTACGCATGATGCAGAGACAATCAAGCTAACTCGTCGCGGTCAGTATGACTGGGTTGTCCTGATGCGGGAATTTTTTATAGGCGTCGATAATTTTCGTGATGAAATGCGTCGCCACGTCGGTGCTGANCTGTCGACATTAAATAACAAATCTGCCGCTTCTTTAGTAGATTTACAACAATCACAAGCATCAATTTCATAAGATAAAACATGAAACACCTTACCCTTATACGACATGCAAAATCTTCCTGGAATAATCCATCATTGACAGATTTTGACCGACCTCTGAATAAACGTGGAATCCATGATGCCCCGAGAGTTGGAACTGCAATAGAACAGGCAGGCATATCATTTGACAGGGTGCTGTGCAGTGACGCCAGGCGGGCAAGGCAGACACTGTCGTTGATAAGCCAGGGAGTAACGATTGATGAGGGTGTGATTGAATATCGTCACGACATGTACGGCGCAAGCGCAGATCATTTACTTTCCTGTGTTGCCGGGCAGCCTGATACAGTTTCGCGCATTGCATTAGTCGGGCATAACCCGGGAATGGAAGACCTGGCCAATCGACTGGCAAGTGAGGTGGTCGGTGCCATGTCAACCGGTAATGTAGTTCAGATTGTATTTGATTGTGAAAGCTGGTCTGACCTGTCTGCTTTAGCGGGCAATCTAACATTGATCATCAGGCCACGTAATTTGTAATGAATTAGCACAAATACTGCATGATTTATTTATTCTTCAAACGCCTATATACTCTCTCGCTATGATGCCAAGCAGGAAAACATCTCCATCGAGAATTCTACAGACTGTATTAATCAGCCTCATACTGGTTCTGGCTTCATTTTTTTCCCTTTCACACGCATCACAGCACCCATTCCATGCTGCTGACCAGAGTTGTGTAGACTTTCTCGCGCTTGAGAAAAATAGTTCACTGGGTAGCCCGGGAACTGGCCTGGAAACTGAACGATATTCCACCCCGCAGGCTGTTGTGCCTGGGTGCCGAATCGAATCCCGGTTTAACCGTTCACCTTACTCAAGTCGGGCACCCCCATCCTTATAATCATCTGATTACGAAAGCCGGTTCTGTAATGAGGGCCATGATCAATTGATTTGAATAAGGATATCGGTAATGAAACGATTTATTCTTTCCTGTTTTGCCTTTGCGCTGATTAATCCAATTAATCCCGCTATAGCAGATGACCAGGAAATTGAACAACTACGACAGCAGCTTGAACAGATTAAACTCGACTATAACAATAAGCTTGAAGAGATGGAAAAGCGCCTGCAGGAAGCAGAACAGTCGCAACAGATACTGACGAATAAAGTATCAGATAAACAGTCGGCCAGCAGGCCGCAACAGGTGCCCACCCAATCAGCGACAAAGCGGGGCGACAAGAATTTCAACCCGGCAGTGAGCCTGATCCTGGACGGCCGTTACAGCAATTTCAGCGAGGACCCGGAAGATTATTCGTTATCTGGTTTCCAGCTTATGGGTGAGGCAGGGCCCGGCGAGCAGGGCTTTGCACTCGGCCACAGTGAACTAGTGATCAGTGCCAATGCGGATGACAAGTTCTACGGCCGTTTTACTGCAGCCTTTGACATCCACGAAGGCGAGACCGAAGTGGAGGTCGAAGAGGCATTTCTTGAGACCCTCGCCATGCCCTATGGGCTCAAGGTCCGTGGTGGACGCTTTTTTTCTGATATTGGCTATCTCAACAAGCAGCACCCGCACCAGTGGGACTTTACTGACGCCCCGCTGATCTACCGTGGCCTGTTCGGCAACCATTTGATCGATGACGGGGTGCAGCTGAGCTGGCTGGCGCCTACCGACCTCTATTTCGAACTCGGCTCCGAGCTGTTTAGCGGCGGGCGTTACCCGATCGCATACAGTGGCGATTCGACGGTACCGGCCTACACGCTGTTCGCCAAACTTGGCGGCGACGTCGGTATCAGTCACAGCTGGCAGGCAGGCCTGTCTCTAATCGATGCCAAGGTCGATTACTCGACCGAGTCCGGTCATGGTCATGGGCATGAAGATGAACATGAGGACGATGAAGCGCATATGTCGCCGATATACTCTGGTGACAGTACCACCTGGGGCCTCGACCTGGTCTGGAAATGGGCACCGCAGGGCAACAACAAGGAGCGCAACCTGGTGTTGCAGTACGAGTATTTCAATCGTGATTATGATGGCAACCTGAGTGCCGAACATGAAGGAATGACAGAGACTGGCAGCTATGACGGATCACAGTCGGGTTGGTATGCACAGGCGGTGTACCAGTTCATACCGCAATGGCGCCTCGGTCTGCGCTATGATTCGCTGACCAGCTCGGCGAGTGGTTCGTCGTCTGAACTGATCGAGGAGTCAGGTTTCGACAGCGAGGGACATGATCCCTGGCGTTACAGCATGATGGCCGACTGGACGAACTCCGAGTTCAGCCGGCTGCGTCTGCAATACGGCCACGACAAGTCTAGCCCTGAAACAAACGACTACTGGGTCCTGCAGTATATCCTCAGTCTGGGCGCTCACGGCGCACACCGTTACTAGGGGGCAGCGATAATGAAAAGAAGATTCATGCTGTTGATGTTCACCTTGATGATGCCGTTGCCACTGCAGGCAGGGCTCAATGTATTTGCCTGTGAACCGGAATGGGCTGCACTGGCCGAAGAGCTCGGCGGTAACCATGTCGATGTCACGTCGGCAACCCAGGCGATGCAGGATCCACACTACATTCAGGCCCGTCCCAGCCTGATAGCACGGATTCGCAAGGCGGACCTGCTGATATGTACCGGAGCCGGCCTCGAAGCTGGCTGGCTGCCGGTTCTGTTACGCAAAGGCAGTAATCCCCGTGTCCTCGCTGGTCAGCCCGGTTACCTGATGGCATCCGATTATGTGACGATGAAGGAAGTGCCGCAGGTCGTCGATCGCAGTATGGGCGACGTCCATGCCAGCGGCAATCCACATATCCAGCTCAATCCGCATAACATCACCAATGTCGCTGCAGCCATATCGCAGCGGCTGCAGCAGATAGATCCGGGTAATAGCGCGGAATACCAGTCACGCTACGATGCCTTCAATAGGGGCTGGCAGAAAGCTATCCTGACCTGGCAGGAAAAGGGCGCACAATTAAAAGGTATGCACCTGGTGGTCTACCACCGCAGCTGGGTATACCTGCAGGATTGGCTGGGCCTGGAGGAAGTCGCATCGCTTGAGCCGAAACCGGGTATTCCACCCGGAAGCCAATACCTGGCAGATGTACTTAACCGCACACAAGGATATACAGATCTGCTCGTTATTCATTCCCAGTACCAGGAGTCAAAAGCAATAGAATGGTTCTCCGGTAAGACTTCTGCATCAGTTGTCATGCTGCCATCTACAGTTGGTGGTACTGCAGAGGCGAAAGATCTCTACAGCTGGTATGATGACATTCTGACGCGTCTGCTGAAAGCCCATGGTCGTGACAATGACTAGTACTGAAATCGGCATAATTTTACCGGCGCTATTAGCTGGTCTGTTGGTGCTTTCAACACATGTTCCATTGGGGCGAGAAGTACTGGCGCGCGGGATTATCTTTATTGATCTGGCAATAGCGCAGATTGCCGGGCTCGGTGTCATCATTGCTTACTCCGCGGGTGTACACGATGGCTGGGAAGTTCAGCTTGCTGCGGTCTGTGCAGCACTCACTGGCGCCTTGTTATTGTACTGGGCTGAGAAAATGTGGCCTGATGTGCAGGAGGCCATTATCGGTGCCGCATTTGTTGTTGCATCCAGCGCCAGCCTGTTATTGTTGGCAAATCACCCACAGGGTGGTGATCATCTGAAGGAAATTCTGATCGGGCAGATCCTTTGGGTAGATTATATGACACTGGTCCCGGTTGCTGTGCTGTATGCAGCTGTTCTTCTGCTGCGACACTTCATTGTTTCAAAAGAGCACCGCTTACTTTTTTACCTGGTATTTGCTGTGACTATCACAGCTTCTGTACAGCTGGTCGGTGTATACCTGGTCTTTGCCAGTCTGATCCTGCCTGCACTGGCAACAATTCGATTTGAAAAGAATCAATTACTCGCCGCATACAGTATTGGCATTACTGCCTACCTTGGCGGCCTAATCGCGGCTGCATTCTTAGATCTGCCCGCAGGGCCGGTCATCATCATGGTGATGGCGGCCATTACTCTGCTTACCCTGATATCAACGTCACGTAAGACAGGGCGTATTTGAAGGCCAGGTTCGGTTTGGAATCCTGCTTTGAAGCCAGGTCAGGTAGCTTTTTATATTACTGTAGAAGCTGACTATTTGGCTTTAAGCGTTGTGCTTTCTGATTGAGTTTTTGCAGCAGGCTGAGGTGGATACGCAGTATTCATAGTCGGTGCTGGATTCGCAGA
>JGI858J16261_1000070_pt1 | contig 12428 bp, 11 predicted proteins | sample TiedelARG03_113m_FD_16261 | JGI IMG/M metagenome (IMG submission 16261) | reverse complement strand
GAACTCGGGGGGAAGCGGGTAGCGGGCTTGGCTTGATATTTTGTAAGGAGATTTTAAAGGCCCATCACGGCGCAATCAGAGTTGAATCACAAAAAGAAGTTGGTACGACCTTCCTTGTTGAACTCCCCGAATGCAGTAACCTGGGGCAATCTCCCCTTCGGTTTCTTCCCCAGTACAATAGAGAGTCGATAACCACGAGAGAGTAGTTGTTATTGTAATGTGCCTGTTTCTTCCTTTATCTCTTTTTCTTGGGGTTCTCTCTCACTGGTTTCATCCTTGTCGAAGGAATTGACACCAGCATCTGTTTCCCCCGCCATCTGGTTTTCCGGAAATGAAGAGACAGCCGCTGTAACTGCCTGTAATGCAACACGTCCGCCATCGGAGGAGGGTGGATGTGTACCCAGAACAGTCCCGACGATGAGCTGATTGGTTATCGCTTCAGGTGGTCTCGATACCATGAGTTTGCCAGTTTCTTTAGCGTGGTGGAGCACGCCTTCACCGATGAGTGCCGCGACCGTTTTTTCGATGAGCTCCCGATTGTATTGGGGAAAAGCTTTGCAGATATCGTCGATCTCGGTCCCGCTCTGGTTGACGAAACCGTTATTGATGGCTGTACAGACATCAAGCGCGGCGCTGAGCTGCGTTGCGGGCTGCTCTTTCTTCTCGATAAAGCGGTAGCCGGCTTCCTGTTGTATCGCATAGGCCAGCTGAGCACCGATCAGAATAAAGAGCCAGCCCAGCCAGACCCATGCCAAAAACAGTGGAATGGTGGCAAACGAACCGTAGATCGCATTGTATTTTGCGACTCCAATCTGCATGGAGATATAGAAATTCTGGGTGATGAACCAGAGACAGCCAGCCACAATGGCACCGATCATCGTCGGGATGCCGCTGGTTTTGGTATTGGGAAAGAAAATGTATATGATATAAATGGTCACCGACAGGAAAAGTACCGGAACACCTTGTAGCAGCAGGGTTTGAATCCATGCCATCGGCAGAAACCGGTCCACGTGCATGGTGAGTGATTCGCTCTCCAGTAACGTGCCTGCTGCAAGAGCGACATTGAGCGATATCGGCATCAGCACCATCATGGTTATATAGTCGGTGAGTTTTCTTAAAAAAGAGCGCCCGTTCGTCACCTTCCATATCGCGTTCATGGCCTTTTCTATCTGACCCAGTACCAGGATTACCGAGAGAAAGATACCCACCATGCCGAAGGTTCCGAGAGTGGCAAAATTGGTTTTGTCGACATAATTGAAGATCTTATCGGCTGCCGAACGCAGGTGCGATGTCAGATCTACCGAACCTTCCTGCTGCTCATCGCCCATCGTTTTGTTGTCTGCAGCAATCTCTTGGGTGGAAGTATTGTCGGTATTTGCCCGGTCGAGTGAATCGATATAGGTATAGACAATTTCCCTGAGCTGATCACCTCCTCCAAGGCCTTTAACCAAGGCAGTGCTCATGGCCAGCATCGGCACCATCGAGAGCAGCAGTGCATAGGTGAGATAACCCGCTCTCATTGAGAGAAAATTGTTCTTTATTTCGCTAAGTACGATCAGTGCGATACGTACCAGCTTATGCAGCCAGATCAGGGGCCGTGAACTCTCTGTTAATTCATTGTCGGCCCAGGAAAGCAGGGTGGTTTCTTTCAACGGAGATTTAGCAGTAGTGATCATGGTAGCTCTGGTATTTTTTATGTCCAATGGCGACGTGAGATTTTGGAATACTTATCAGTCTCGGCTCAGGCCGTATTCCTCTTTTCTTACAGCCTCGCTTTTTATCCGATCCAGAATATCTGAAAGCACAGGTTTAACGTGTTCTCTAATATCTCCGGCCACAACGATGAAGAGAAGATCATCACCGGGTTTGAGTAAACCGCTTTCGGCTTCAACAATAATATCATAAATTCCGGGATATTGTAGGAATTCTTGGCGTATTGCCGCAATCAGTTCAAAATCGACATCCACTCTGATACTACCCACTGCCGAGCCATCTCCCCTGGACCACCCTCTGACTGTGCCGTTGTGAGCCAGGATCATACCGACGTTATTGCTAAAATCCGCTCGGGATTTCAATGCGTTGATTGTTTTGCTGATATCCATAGTTTTCCTTTATCTCGTTAAAATACTAACACAAAGCCCCGTAATTATTCTAGATTTCCTGTAGTACCGGAACTTGAAGTGTACTTGCCAACACCAGGTGACTGTAGTTTAGATTGTCATTATATTTCTTTAACAGCCAGAGCGGTATATCAAATTTTTTATGACAGATCTCCCAAAGGGTATCGCCCTCTTTTACCCGATAGTTAGTGACTCCAACCACAGCATAGGAATTAAAAAAATCCTCTTGTAATTCCTGGTGGAAATCGAATCTGTTCTCCTCAAAGGCTTCAATTCCGGTATTTAAAAAATCAAGCACGATATTTTGTCCCGGATAGATATCGGTGCTCAAAGACAGATTATTGCTGATACGAATAGAACTTGGGGTAACCTTCAGCCAGTCAGCGATAAGACGAACTGATTCATCAGGCTGAACTACGATTGTTCCGGTGAGCAGGTTGTTGGTTTTATTTTTATCAGAGACTTTCAGGTTCCCGGCAACAGCAAAATCAGGCTCAAATGTAGATTTTTTTCCAGAAACAGAATGTTTTTTCTGGTCTTTTAAAACGGGTTGGGAGGTACTTCTATCTGCCAACTGGATATCATTGGTGATGGATGCGGAAGTCGGAATCCTCAGGTTCTGACCTACCCGAATAACCGCCTGTGAATTGAGATTATTTGCTTGAATCAGGGATTTAAGAGAAACTTTGTGAGCTTGGGCTATGGTACCTGCCGAATCTCCTGAGCGTACCTGATAAAATTTCGAGCGCTTTTGCTCTGGGCTGAAAATAGAAGATGGCGCAGCCGCGAGCAGTGAGCTGTTGTTGAACCGATACGGCAGTTTCAGCATATAGTTTTTGGGGATATACTTGGTTCCTTTAAAAACCGGATCACGCAGAGCCGGGTTATAGTTGCGCAATGTTCCTATACTGATGCCGAGGTACGTGCAGAGTTGATTTGTTTTGGCGTAGGCCGGTAATTTTGCCGAGACTGCTTTGAGCGGCATATCCTGTATGAGTCCCGAGCGCTCAAGCTTCTTGGCTGCATTTACTGCGGCGAGAAATTCGGAATAAAAATTGCGGGAGGCAAATTTGAAATGCCCTTTCTGGTAGTTTCTAAAAATCTTTTCATAACTGCCTTCCTGCTTCAGTGCCCGTTTCATTCCGGAAGGTCCATAATTATAGGCCGTCAAGGCCAACGGCCAGGTACCCAGTTGCCGGTAATTACGTTTAAGAAATTGAGCGGCTGCTCGGGCTGAAATGAGCGGATCCCTCCGTTCGTCGATAATGTAATTGATGGTCAGGAATTCTTTTCCGGTAGTGTGCGTGAATTGCCACATTCCTGCTGCCCCGAATTTACTGAATGCCTTTGGATTAAAGGATGATTCAACATGGGGCAGATAGGCCAGGTCTTCAGGAAGCCCGAATGATCTGAAAATTCGCTTGATCTCCGTCATATAGGCACCGGATCGAACAACCCCTTCACGAAACCGTTCTTTGAGACCTGTTTGGGCTCGGATATTTGTAGCGGCACGTTTATAAGATGCAGCACTGGGGTTGGTGAACAGGGCGGCAAGTTTTTTTTCTTCGTTGGTGGTTGGCCTCTGGCTCTTGGACAACTTCACAAGCAGGCTTTGAATATGTTGCTTGACTCGTTTTGTTCTCTTGCTGTTTATCTGACGCGCTCCGGGAATATGACTGCCTACCAGGGATACGGTTGTGTAAATTCGTCCAAGATTATGCTGATCATGGATAATTGAAGTATTTACCGAGTAGGTCGAGTATACTTTTTCCCAGAAAACGACATTTGGCGAAATAGATTTATATTCCGGGAAGTTACGATGGTCTGGCTGGGCCAAAACCTGGGGGGTGTACAACAATAATACGCTGAAAATGAGAAGGTTGATATGTCCGATAAGGGAAATGAGTGAAAATGTAACATTGACTGGAGTCATGACTAGATTTTGAAGATATGTCGAGCTGTTATTTAAGAATCTGCTGCGCTACAAAAGACCTGCTCCAGTCTCTGAAATTTGAACGATTTGATCAATTTCTGGTTGATTGTAATCACCTTCGGCAACTCTTTTTACATCATTGGCAAGCGATGTAACTAATTGTAATGCAATTTAAAACAATGACAAGGTGAGAGTGGTGTATACACCGATTTTGGCAACACTTGGCTATATTATGTCTCCGGATAAAAAGAACACGCTGCTCGTTTATCGTAATAGTCGAAGAGACGACCCCCATTTTGGCAAATACAATGGCCTGGGGGGCAAGATGGAACCTGGCGAAAGTATTCATGCCTGTATGTGTCGAGAAATCTACGAAGAAGCCGGGATCACCTGTGATGAAGTTCTTTTGAGAGGAACGATTAACTGGACAGGGTTTGGCCCGGACGGTGAGGATTGGTTTGGCTTCATTTATCGTATTGATACATTCAGCGGGGAGCCGAAAAAACAAAATGAAGAAGGGCAATTGCTCTGGTCCCCGGTTGATCAGCTATTGACTCTGCCAATGTGGGAAGGAGATAAATACTTTATACCGCTGGTGTTTGATGAGAATCCGCGATTGTTTCATGGATACATGCCGTATAAAAATAGCGCACCACAAAGTTGGGAGTATGTCCGCTGAAAGCAGGATACCTGGTTTTAATTGTCTGATCGGATTGGGGTTGCGGTGTTCAAGTTCAGTGGTATATTTAATTAGATGTTAACTGAGAATTTTTGAGGAAATAATATGGGAAGCGAAAGTGAACTGATTCGTCTGGAAAAGTATATTGAACGGCTGCTCAAGGGGTATACGGCTCTTAAAGCTGAAAAACAGCAGGTTGAGCAAAATCTGCAGAAGCAGAAGACCGAGACTGATAAGCTTCAAAAAGAGCTCAATTCACTGGACTCTGAGCGTGGGAGTATTCGTGATCGAGTTAATAGCCTGATCGGTCAGATTGAGCAATGGGAGTCTGAAGTTGATGAAGAACCCGGGGAAGGCGATTCTGACGATGTTTCTGAGGAGGAAGACCCCGAGGAGGATGATTTACCTGAACCAGAAGAAATGAGTGAGGAAGAGCGGGGTGGCGGGGTCCAGAAAAAGCTGTTTTCTGGCTGATCTCTCTTCACGATATCGTGTTTCTCTCGAGAAAAATGCAGGTTAAAAGGTAAACAATAGAGCCATGTCCGAATCGGAGCGATTGGTCAAATTCAACCTCTTGGGGCAGGATTATGCCTTTTATACCGCTGCTTCCGAAGAGGAGATGAATACCATTCTTTCTTTGGTCAGGGAGCAGCTCGAATCCATCGACGGCAGTCAGAAGGCCAGGGGAACGATTGCCGTGAGTAAAGTGGCGGTTATGGCTTGTTTGAATCTCGCTTCTTCTTATATAAATTTAAGAAAAGAGCATAGGCAATATAAGGATCATACCGAGGCCAAACTGGAAGAGATTAACGATAAACTGGATGTCGTATTTTCGGTGGAAAAATAAATTGACCAAGTTTTATCTTTTGTTTTAAGTGGAATCTGATAGAATATGAGAAAAGTACTCTAATATTCTATTATTTTTGTTGTGATAACGAGGAGATAATAAAAGTAAGCCATTTCGCTAAAATGCCACATTCGAAATGGCAGAGAAGGGATTTTCCCTGCGCTGTTGGTGATTTGTAGTGTTGTTGAGCCAACTCTCATTGCTAGGGATCCACCACTGTCTTTGGATGGCAGGTCAGCTGACTTTCCAGAAGATGATATGCGGATCCCACCTATTTCGATAGGTTTAACGTTCCATGCAGACACGGCAGGGTGGGGAAATGTTTTTTGCTACGGTGATCGACGGAAGGGTCGTGCACCGTTTTACTATATAGATGGCCAGTGTTAAATATGAAGATTTCGGCTGTCTTTAAGGCGTAATAACGACTGATTACAGAAACGCCTTCGGTTTTGTACATGTATATTGAGGAACTTGTTGAGTTGTTCATCAGAAGAGGTGGAAGCGGGTACGGAAACAGTCCGGATTAGTAGCCTGATTCAAAATTTCGTATCCGTGTTCATTGACTGGTTTTACATACTGTGAGGTGTTGCCCTGCCCGTATGTTTCCTTTTTTAAGGATTACATACAAAGAGGTGCAGAGCAATTTCCGGTATTTATAGACAATTCAGATTTTTGCCGTACGAATTCTGTGCTGCGAATCCGTTTCCTGCCGACGGCCTATCCCTTCCTATACCCGTGTCTGACGGGGTTTCAAAGCTGTAATCACTCGATAAAAGAGGATTCTCATGGATTTATTCAATCATCCCTCAATATTCGTGTTTGTGGGCCTCCTGGTCGGAGTAACATTCGGTTTTTTTCTGCGCAAACGGTTTGTCGAAGGACACAGGCAAAACATAAAAGACCAAGCAAAACAGCTTATTGAAACCGCCATTGTTGAGGCTGAGCAATTAAAGAAGGAGGCGCAACTTCAGAGCAAGGAAGATGCCTATCAGGTCAAACAGGTAGCTGAAGAGGAATTGAAAGCAGATCGGCGTGAACTCAAAGATGAACGTCAGCAACTTAAAAAAAGCCGTGATCATCTGAAAAAAGAGTGGGAGACCTGTGATCGTAAGCGCACTGATCTACAAACTATTGAGGCGAAGCTCAGCAAACGGGAAAACGAGATTGATGACCGGCATAAAGAAGTAGATAATCTTATCGGCAAACAGCGGTATGAATTGTCAAGGATTTCCGGTATCAGCGAAGACGAAGCTAAAAAACTCCTGATGGCATCCCTTGAAAGCCAGGCTCGGATGGACGCTGCCAAACGACTTGCCAAGATTGAAAATGAGATGAAGATGGAGGCGGACCGCAAGGCAAAAAACATCATAGCTCTGGCAATTTCTCGATATGCCGGCGACTATGTTGCGGAAAAAACCGTTTCCATGGTGCCGCTTCCTTCCGATGAGATGAAAGGCCGGATTATTGGTCGGGAAGGGAGAAATATACGAGCGATTGAAGCTGCAACGGGAATTGATATCATTATAGACGATACGCCGGAAGCTGTTATTTTATCAGGGTTTAATCCGGTCCGAAGAGAAGTTGCCAGGTTGGCATTGCTTCAGTTGATCCATGACGGCCGAATCCATCCCGGTCGAATTGAGGAGGTTGTTGAAAAGGTCACCAAGGATCTGGAAATTGAAATGCGGGAAGCCGGGGAACAGGCGACTTTTGATGTCGGTGCCCATGGCGTACACGTGGAATTGATTAAAATCTTGGGCCGCTTGAAATACCGGACCAGTTATGGNCAGAATGTCCTGCAGCATTCACTGGAGGTAGCGTTTTTGTGCGGAATCATGGCGGCTGAACTTGGCCTTGATGTCACTTTGGCAAAACGAGCCGGACTCCTGCACGATATTGGCAAGGCCGTTGATCATGAAGTGGAAGGTTCGCACGCAATAATCGGTAGGGATCTGGCTAAAAAATATGGCGAACAGGAAGAGATATCCTATTCTATCGGTGCCCATCACGAAGATGTGCCGTTCCAGAGTGTTCTTGATGTTCTGGTGCAGTCAGCCGATGCCCTTTCCGGTGCTCGACCCGGGGCCAGAAAAGAGATGCTGCAGAGTTATGTCAAGCGTCTTGAGGATCTTGAGGCGATTGCCGAATCATTTGCTGGCGTGGATAAATCGTATGCGATTCAGGCCGGACGCGAATTACGGATTATGGCAAATTCTGATTCCGTCAGAGACAGTGACGCCGTTTTGTTGAGTCAGGATATTGCCAAGGCGATCGAAGAAAAACTTACCTATCCCGGCCAGATACGGGTGACTGTTATTCGCGAAACCCGCGCTGTTGAGTATGCCAAATAAGAACAATAATTATAATCTCTTAAGAAAGCCGTAACTTATTATGATTGCAGTAGAAGAACAGCTGGAATTGCTCGAACGCGGAGTTGTTGATTGTATATCCCGTGATGAATTAAAAGCAAAACTGGAGCGAAGTGTCAAAACAGGTAAACCTTTGAAGGTCAAGACTGGATTTGATCCTACCGCACCGGATCTGCACGTTGGTCATACAGTGTTGATCCAGAAGATGAAACATTTTCAAGATCTTGGTCATGAAGTTTATTTTCTGATAGGGGATTTTACCGGATTTATTGGAGACCCGACCGGTAAGTCGGAAACCAGAAAACCTCTGACTAAAGAAGATATTGCTAAAAACGCAGAAACCTATAAAGAACAGGTTTTCAAAATTCTTGATCCGATAAAAACTAAAATTGCCTTTAACAGCGAGTGGCTCGGTAAGATCGATTCATTTGATATGATCAGGTTGGCATCGGAGCTGACTGTAGCCAGAATGCTTGAGCGCGATGATTTCAAGAAGCGTTTTGAAGGCGGGCGCCCTATTTCTATCCATGAATTTCTTTATCCGCTGATTCAAGGGTACGATTCGGTTGCAATGGAGGCAGATGTCGAACTTGGCGGAACAGATCAGCTCTTTAATCTGCTGGTGGGCAGAGATCTCCAGCGTTCCCGTGGTCAGGAGCCGCAGATAGTTCTGACCATGCCCCTTCTGGAGGGCCTCGACGGGGTTAACAAGATGAGCAAGTCGCTGGACAATTATATTGGCATCACTGAATCTGCCAACGATATTTTCGGCAAGACGATGTCGGTTTCAGACGATCTGATGTTTCGTTACTATGAGTTGCTCAGTGACCTGGCAAAAACTGAAATCGAGGAGTTGAAACAGGGCCTCGATCAGGGGACTCTGCACCCAAAAGAAATAAAACAGAAACTCGCTCGAGAGTTGACGCAAAGATTTCATTCTGCCGATGCCGCACTACAGGCCCAGCAGAATTTTGACAACGTCTTTGCCAAAAAGGATATTCCCGATGATATTGCTGAGTATGCGATTCAGGCAGATGAAGCTGTCTGGCTGCCTAAACTGCTGGTAGAGAGCGGGCTTGTTTCATCTACCTCTGACGGCAGAAGAATGATCAAGCAGAACGCAGTCAGTCTCGATGGCGAGAAAGTGACCGATACAGACTTTTCCGTTGAGCCCCAGGGAAGCGTCATCATAAAGGTTGGAAAAAGAAGATTCAGCAAGATCGTCTTCACCTGATTCGTTTTATCTTTGACGAGCAATGGCATTAGTCAGGATACGGACTCACTTTACGAGCCGACTTTTGTACCCCGAACTGCCAGCGTATGAGGATCTGCTTTATTGATGGAAGGAAGACAGTAAGAGCAACAAAAAGGGGCCGAATCAAAATTTTGATTCGGCCCCTTTTCTGTTCAGAACGTTTCTGGTAACGTACTCGTCTGATTTTATCCCAAGCTACACTTTATCCACACGAACCGCACAGACCTTGGTTTCCGGGATTTTTGCTATCGGATCTAAGGCTGCGTTGGTCAGGACGTTGGTCGGACTTTCAGCAAAGTGGAAAGTCATTGACACGAGTCCCGGCGGGCAGATTTTGGTTAGCCTGGTTTTTACCTGCGTTTTGCCGCGCCGTGAACTTATCTGTACCATTTCACTGTCCACAAGTCCCAGAGCTGCCGCATCCTTCGGGTTGATTTTCAGCAGTTCCTCGCTTGCCAGCTGATCAAGACCTTCTACTCGCCTGGTCATGCTGCCAGTGTGATAATGAAAGAGACTCCGATCCGTAGTCAACAGGAGTGGATACTCATCATCGGGCAATTCTGCTGAATCCGTAAATACCAGCGGCATCAGTTTTGCTTTGGTAGTTGGCGTGCTAAATTGTTCTGTGTGCAGAATTGGTGTCCCCGGATGATCCTGGGTTGGACATGGCCATTGCAGCCCTCCATTTTCCAGTCGATCATAGGTAATACCGCCATAGCTTGGCGTAAGCGAAGAGATCTCCGCCATAATTTCTTCCTCAGTGCTGTAATCAAAACCCTCCGCACCCATTTTCTTGGCGATAGCGGCCACAATCTGCCAGTCCGGTTTCGCTTCACCTCGTGGTGCGATAGCTTGCCTTACCCTCTGCACACGACGTTCCGTGTTGGAGAAGGTACCGTTTTTCTCGGCAAAGGAAGCTGCCGGCAATACCACATCGGCCATTTTCGCGGTCTCGGTCAGAAAAATATCCTGAACTACCATAAAATCGGCACGCTCCATGGCTTCAATTGCATGATTGGCATTTGCTTCGCTCAAATACGGGTTTTCTCCGACAAGAAATAGAGAGGTTATCTTTCCATCATGGACCTGATCAAAAATTTCTGCATGGGTCAATCCTTCGGTTGCAGACAGCTTTGTACCCCAGGCAGTTTCAAACTTTTCCTGAATTTCCGGTTTAAAAACCTTTTGATAACCAGGATAGACGTCTGGCAAGGCACCCATATCACAGGATCCCTGGACGTTGTTCTGGCCTCGCAGTGGATTAACGCCGGTTGAAGCTTTGCCGATATTACCGGTGACCAGTGCCAGGTTACTCAGAGCCCAGACATTGTCTGTGCCGTGGCTATGCTGGGTAATACCCATGCAATAAAGAATCGCCGACGGTGCGTTTGAGGCATATAATTTTGCTGCTTGGCGAATGAGATCTGCTGAGACACCGGTTATTTTTTCTACATTGTCAAGATCAAATGAAGCCAGTGAGGCAGCGAACTCATCGTAATTCTCACAGCGGGATTTAATGAATTCCATATCCGCCAAACCTTCATCGATGATCACCCGGATCATACCCATAATCAGCAATACATCAGTTCCCGGTCGATGCTGGAGATGCAGGGTTGCATGTCTGCATAAATCAATCTCTTTGGGGTTGGCAACAATCAGTTTAGCGCCGTTGCGGGCAGCTTTTTTAACCTGTAGGGCAAGAACCGGATGTGCCTGGGTGGTATTGGTGCCGATGGCAAAGATCGTTGCTGCATCCCCGATTTCCTCAATCGAGTTGGTCATTGCGCCGCTTCCAAGACTGGTGGCCAGACCGGCCACAGTGGGGGAGTGTCAGAGCCGGGCGCAGTGATCAATGTTGTTGGTTCCCATCACTGCCCGGGTAAATTTCTGGATAAGGTAGTTATCCTCGTTGGTGATACGCGCCGAGGCAAGGGCTGCAAATTTATCGCCTTTGCTGGTGGAAAATTTTTCAGAAATCTTCTCCAGAGCTTCATCCCAGGACGCTTCTTCGAGTTTACCGTTCTTTTTAATCAACGGAGTTGACAGTCGTTCCGGATGGTTGATAAATTTATATCCAAAACGTCCTTTAACGCAAAGAGATCCTTTGTTAACTGGATTATCTGTGTCCCCGTTGACGGATACGATTGTATCTCCCCGTACTCCGAGCATGATTCCACAGCCCACCCCGCAATAGGTGCAGATGGTCTTGACTTCACGCATCGGTTGAAGGGTGTCCTTCATAGACAATGCTGCAACAGGACAACGGACAACACACTCACCGCAGGATTCACATCTGGATTCTGCAATCGGTTTGTTGCCCATGGTCGAAATCAGACTGGCTACCCCGCGTTGGGCGTAGTCAATGGCATTGATATTTTGAAGTTCATCGCAGGTACGTACACAGATACCGCACATAATACATTTGGTGTGATCGATATCGAAAAACGGATTGGAAGTGTCCATGGGTAATGGACGTACCGATCGTCTGTATCGCTTCAGACTGTCTGGGGTGATACCGACATAATGAGCAACCTTCTGTAGTTCACAATTGGCATCAGCCTCACAGGTCAGACAGGTCATTGGATGATTGGCGACAATCAACTCAACCGTGTTCTTGCGAATCTGTTGGACCTCTGGATCCTCAGTACTGATGACCATGCCATCTTTAACCGGCTGTTTGCAGGAGATGGCAATTTTCCAATCATCCATCTTGACCACACAGACTCTGCACAACCCAGCGGGTTTGAGATCCGGATGATTGCAGAGGTTTGGTATATACAGGTTGTTGGCCTGAGCCGCCTGTAATACGGTCATCCCCTCGTCTGCAGTGATCTGCATTCCATCTATTGTTATGGTGACTTTATTCATTTAAGACACCTCCATCGTTTCTTTGGGTGTAACAGGTAATTTCGGTGATACGCATTCAACAGCGCTGAACTTATTCGGGCATTTTTCCATGCAGATACCACATTGAATACAGATACTCTGATCAATAACGTGCACCTCTTTTTTCTCCCCTGAGATGGCGCTGACTGGGCAGGCCCGGGCACAAAGGGTGCATCCCTTGCATTTCTCCTCATCGATTCTGAAGGAGATAAGTTCTTTACAAACCTTTGCCGGGCAGCACTTGTCGTTGATGTGCGCTTCATACTCGTCTTTGAAGTATCGTAAGGTGGTAAGGACCGGGTTGGCAGCTGTTTGACCAAGTCCACACACAGAGCCTCC
>JGI858J16261_1000068_pt1 | contig 12621 bp, 21 predicted proteins | sample TiedelARG03_113m_FD_16261 | JGI IMG/M metagenome (IMG submission 16261) | reverse complement strand
TAGTATTTGTGAGCCTATGCAATTAACAGAAGCAAAAGTTTGAGACGTATTTACAGCTATGCCATTAAGTATCGCAGTTGTTACCAACACAGGTATACCCGCAGGTACTTCTTGCCAAGTAGAACCTGTTGGGGTAGCTACTAAAGTTTTACCTGTTTCTCCCGGTTGATTATTAGAGTCATAAAGTTCGCCAACTACGTGAATGTCGTCTGTATATATTATTTTTGTTCCCATATAATTTTATTTTTACCAATTATTAGTAACTATGTTGACCCATTCGTAAGTGTTGTCCTCAGTTTGCATACACATATCTACATAGCTATTGCTAGCTTTAGGAGTACCAATATTAAGGACTACCCTGTACTTAAAAGTACCTACTTTGTCTGCCGATGCACTATCTGTATCATCAGCTATTTGAACTCCCCCGTTAACTTGTAGTTTAGATTGAGGAGTATCAGTTCCTATTCCAACATTAGCTGCCGAGCCCGATTGTTGAGTAGACGATACAATACAAAGGTGAGAAGAACCTACATTTTGAAAAGATGTTGAGTTTTTGGCTAAATTAGACCTAAAAGCTATATCCTTAGAAGAACGCATAAGCATAACTGAGCCGGAGGGCCGAATACCCGTATCGGGAGTTGTTGTCCCTTTTTGCAAGCCCCATTGAGCAGCAGGATTATTACCCTCTCTAATTGTAATAAACTTAGTTTCAAAACCACTATTACCTGCAACCATAACTTCTCCCGAAACTTGCTCACTATATATAGTACCGTTAACCGTTAGCTTTCTTGAAAGTGTGCCTGTTGTTCCTATTCCTACAGCAGCACTAGAAGAACTAGCCATTGTTATGTCGTCAGTAGAACCACAATCTAAAACAAGATTTGCATTACTAGATATAGTTGTATCTCCGCCTGTAGTTATACTAAATTCCGTAGTATTACCCTGTTTAATTATAAATTTTCCCGGTAAAGTGCTAGGCCTGTCAATTGATATGTTATTAGCTCCCCCTTCTTGAGAATTGTCCCCAAGTGTAAGACCTAATTGTGGAGTCCATTTAAAATAACTATACCCTGCTATTGTATTAGAAGAAACTCCTACAGCTATTTGTTGATTTGCAACACTACCGCTAATAGTTCCACCACCACCACCGCTTGCGTTTATTGTAACATTACCTGTTCCTCCGGCAGGAGAAATAGTAACACCTGTTCCCGCTGTAATTTGAGTAACGCCTGAAGAAAATTTATTATCTACATATAGTTTACTAGTGGCATCCGTATTAGCTGAAATAGTATCTATACCCTGTATTCTTCCTGTGCCACCTAAAACTATGTCACCGCCTGAAACTGTTAAGTCTCCTGATGTAACTAATCCATCTAAAAATGTAACTGCCATTGTGTATTAAATTTTTTTTTAAAAACCCACTACACCTTAAGACATAGTGGGTATATTTATATTAGGCTTTTATTGCTTTAATCAATACCGTCACATCACCTGTTGCAATCGCTGAAGCTGTTGATATAGTTACAACATCATCAGACGTTCTTACTACAGTAGCGTAAACAGTCTCAAATGAGCTTGAATCAAAAAGCTGAACAATTACTAGCTTTGTATCTAAATTGTGAGTTACAGGATGACTAAGCAGAGTTCCATTACCAATAGTTGTACTAAACTCGGTTGCATCACCAATACAAGTCTCAACCTCAGTACAGAAGTTTGTAATCTGTGTTGATGCAATTTGAATGTTTTGAGCACTTTTTGATGTTACCCTACCCTTAGCATCTGTTGTGATACTTAAAGACTGACTAGCTGAACCAACACTTCCTGCTGTTCCTACGTTTGCTAGTGATACAGCACCTGCTGCAGTTATACTTGTTCCGCCTGCTGTAGGGAAAGAAGCAATACCCGCAACACTAGTTGTTGCAACGTCAATGTTATTCTGAACAGTTGTCCAATCAGCTAAAGCTGTTGGTGCGTCTACCTCTGCAATAATCACATCACCTATTCTTACTTGTTCCGTAAAGAACAGACCATCTTGAGTTACTGTATATGTCCAACCCTTCTTAATGTTATTTGGACTTGGGTTACTATCTAAATTAGGTGTGTTAGTTGATGCGTTATATCCACCTTGATATACTAATCCACCAACTATATTGTCATCTACATACTTCTTAGTAGCTGCGTCTTGGTCATTTGTTGGGTCAACAACGTTTATTATTTTGTTTGTGTCAATATCAAAGTTAGCAGTTGGTGCTGCAAGCTCCGTTACACTAACATCCTCTCCTAAAATTATACTTGATGTATTCCCTGCGGTTACCATTGCGAGATACTCAGTACCACCATCGAAAGTTGTTGCAATTGGTAAATCATCAAGGTCAAGCTCTACATCTAAAACAAGTCCACTTGCACTTGTAGTAATACCTGTACCTCCTTGAATGTCTACTAAATCATTGTGAGTTACAGAAGTTGTTGTTCCTGTGTCGCCTGTTAGTCTCCAACTACGCATAAAGGTACTAGAACCCGGTGCTCCACTAGATGCTGCGGTAATTCTACCCTGTGCATCAACGGTAATATTAGCTAGAGTATAACTAGCTGCTGTTACTGCCGTGTTATCTAAGTTCATTGTCACAGTAGATACAGTACCAACTGTAGCTATTACACTACTAAGTCCTGTTCCACCTTCGATATCAACAGTATCACCTGTTAAAATAGTATTTGCAGTACCTGAATCAGCAGCGGCTGTCCAACTTGCGTATCCTGCTGCAATTGTTGCCCAACTGTTGTCACCTCTTAGGTAAGTAGTTGAACTTGCAGTTCCTGTTGCGTTCAAGTTTGCTGAGATTTCAGGAGTTGTTCCACCTGATGAACCTACAGTTACAAAAGTTCCTGCTGCATTTGATACACCTACATCTGTTACTGTACCTAAGTTATTTGTTGCTGTAGTGCTAATAGTTACCGTAGTACCTGTTACCAAAGTTGACATAAGACCTGCACCTGCAAATGTCTGTGTTCCTATACCTGTAATTGCTGTTCCTGTTCCCGTATCTGCCGCAAGCGTAATGCTTGTTACTCCTGAACTGTCTACATAACCTTGGTCTTTAACCCAAGCTGTAGATGCCGCCTTAGTTGAGTCGTCTCCTATACTAGCCGTTCCTACTATAGGAATCGTGGTGAAGGTTTTTGCACCTCCAATAGTCTGTGTACCTGTTGTTCTTATTACCGTTGAATCAACAGCAACCGAATTTGAGTTTACCTGTATACCTGAACCTTGACCTACCGTTAATGTTTGAATGTGTGCTCCCGATGTAGTATCTACCGATGTACCACTCAATCCGTTTCCGGCTGTAATATCAACTCGTGTAATATCACCTGTTCCGTCTAATGAAATCCAAGAACCCGAACCTGTTGTCCCTGCGTAATACTTTAACGTATCACTTGTTGTGTTGTAAATAATTTGTCCCTCAAATCCCGTTGGGTCTGATGCAACTTGTTGCAAAGAGGCGTTCAGTAACTGATTCTCCTCTAAGTTAATGTTGTCTAAATACCTAATTGCCATAACTTTTTTTTATTTATTAATAATTATTATTCTTAATTGAAAAACGCCTGTCCCGAAAACGGAGCACTAAACGTTATTGTTACTTGGTTTAAACTGTCGTATTCTATATCGCCATAAACAGCAGTTCCTGCCGTGTCTACAATACTTACCGAACAATACTTGTTTAAATTATGTGACACAACCCAAGTGTTACTTGATGATGCCTGTGTAAACACAAAGTTTTTATCTCCTGTGGTCGATGAATAATCATATCTTAATAGAGATATAAAGTAATCCTGACCATCTGTTATCTTTCCTGAACCTGATATAAACGTTAAACCTATGTCATAAAACTTAGACTCTAACGCATTCTGTGTTGAACTGTTCCATAAATAGATTGCCCAATTAGTAGGGTTGGCTGCATTAGTCACAAGAACAGTTGACCCTATTAAAGGTGCTGTATAAAACTCGTGAACATCCTTTCCTACAACTCCTGTTATTGGCAAAGCAAAAGTGCTTAACATCCAAGATGATATAGCCGAAAAATTTACGTTGTCTCCAATAGGGGTAGGGAACGATATTGTACCCATCTCCCTGTCTTCAGCGACTAATTTATTTTGATATGTGTAACGTAAAGCCTGAGACTCTATAATTCCGGTCTTGTTTAAAAACCGAGCTACTGCATTTAGTGAAAAGTTTTTTGTGGCATTAGAAACTAAACTATTAGCCGATGTTCCAATCCATTTATCACCTCCTACTAAATCTGAATCTAAAGCGTATGTACTAATTCTTGCCATTTAGTTCTTTTATAAAGCACAAAGATACATAAAATATGCCACTACTTTTTATCAACATAGGTGGTCATCATCTTCTCTCCTGTCCTTCCAACTACATATCCACCAATACCTATTTTTAATAAATCCCAAAACTCAATTTCAAGTTCAGGTATAGGTAAGTTAAATAATGGGCCTATAAACTTTACATATATAACTATAAAACCAAACGCCAACATAAGAAGTGGTCTCCAACTTCTTTGCATCCAATTACCCTTAGCCTCCGCTATAATAATATCGGTTTGCATTTTTTGAAGCTCTAACTCTTTTTCTTTTAGAACCTGAATTATTTTATTCTTAGCATTAATCCGTTCTTCCTCAGAAGTAAATAAATTGTCTATTACTTTACCAATGTCTCCTATTACATTTGAACCAAAAAATTCTAGTATTTTTTTCATTTTAAATATATGAGTTAAATATTGTTATTGTAGTACCCTGCTCTTGCATATCCTCTAAGGCTAAATGAAACCTTTTAAGTGCATCTCCGCTTGATAGGGTGTCATAGTATCCATCGTCATTTATTTCACCTAAATACGTTCCGGGTGCGATGCATCCGTTTATTTGATTCCACATATTTGCAGCGTGAATTTTACACTCTGAACGGTTGGGTACATCTTTCAGTTCCCATACCATACCAAATTTTGGTGAGCTTTCCCACACTAAAGGATAAGTTCCTGTTGGCACGTTGGATACATTTTGTTCGTTATTCCTATCACCCCTTTCAATACAAGGACTAATGTAAATAGGCTGACGAAAATCGTCTAAAACAATCAAAGAGCCTGTAGACTGATTATCGTCCATCCAAACCCTCTGTAAAATTACTTTTTTAATCTTTGTTTGTTTCATTTTTTTTGTCTCGCCTTTCCTTGTCTAGCAAGTACCAACGTTGTAATGTGTATCCGATAGACGCACTTAGTAAAATTATTTTTAATACTGTGTCTATATGTGCAAAAGACATAGCTAGACTTATTCCATTTATTGCATATAGCTTTATATCGGACATATTCATTATTCGTTTGTGTAAGGAAAAGCTCTGTTAAGCTTGTCTTTTCTTTTATTACAACCACAGGGTTTTCCTGTGACCTTTGATACTGTATCAACTATTTTTTTTATACCTGTTGCTTTAGTGATTTTATGAACTGTATCACCCAATCCTTTTGATTTCATTTTATTTGTTTTTTCTTAATTCTCTTCTTGTTAGTCTTTTATTTTTTCTAATTTGTTTTTTTGTAGCCTTTTTAACGGGCATAATTTTTTCAGTATTAGTAGTTTTTTTAATACTTTTTTTAATATCATTAGAAGAAATAGAAGATACTTTTTTTGCTTTTGGGTTTTTAGCAATAGTATTGTCATATGCTAAATTATATTTATCATATTGTTTTCTACGAGTAACTGAACCAAGTGCTCCTGTTATTTTTTGTTTTTTCGCAGCTTTTTTAACGGGCGTAATTTTTTCACTAGGGGTAGATAGATTTGGATTACTAAGACCTGAAAAACCTACTGCCTTTAGCTTAGGTACTGTCATTTGTTTTATAGGCTTATAAACGTGTTGTGAAGAACTATTATTAATCCAAGTTACTTTCTTTTTTTTCTTTGGGTCTATCATTTTAGTTATTTTTATTTATTGCAGTCGCATCCTTCAATACCGCAACAGTTATTATATTTTTTAAACATCAACCAATATAACATTGAGTTCCACCTTCCCTTAAGGTAAGAAATAAATATTTTAAATTTATTTTTTTTAGGTTTTGGTACAGGTTTTGACTTTTGGTTCTTCAATTGTTTTTTCATAGCACTATCTTTTTTTTCCGTTAGCAAAATTTCTTTTTGTTCTTGAACCTACAGCAGCCGGCATTTTCATCTTACCTCTAGTTGGTGGGTTGTATGGTATCCCTTTAGCCTTGCTCATATTATTTTCTAGATTTAGCTCCGGAACATTTCCATCGCTTACGTGATAAATTATTTGGGGTGTTAGGGTCATTTCTTTTTTTAGCAGACAGCCTTTTCTTAATACCTAAACTTCTAGCACAGTAGCTGTCACCCTTAGACGTACCCGGCTTTACCCTTGGGCCTCCACCCTTAGCTTTACCTGCCTGACCATAGCTAACCTTCTTACCGCTTGCGGTGATTTTTACCCTAGCCTTACCCTTTCTTGGTGTTGCCATTACTATTTCTTTATAGTTTTAACCTTTCCGTTAGTGGTTCTAGCATACTTATGAGTTTTAGTTTCTCTAATAAGAGTTCCACTATAAGTCTTTCCACCGTATTTCCAACTAACTTTCTTTGCCATTAATTTTTCTTTTTACTATTCTGACCTTCCCATCTACCCATCTTCTTGTACTCATTCTCACCCTCATATTTTAATTGCATCTTAGACGGTTTCTTTCCCGCTAGACCCATCTTAAATCCTTCTCTATACTGAGTAGAATCTCTTTTAGTAGCAGGAGTTCTGCTGTCAACCCTATTAGCTCTGTTAGTGTTCTGCCTAGCCTGAGCAAGTAAAGTAAACTTCATACCCGCCTTACAGTCTTTTAATGCCTGTCCTTTTAATCCTATACAACTCATAGTTTTATTTTTTACCGCACCTAGCGTATACACTATTCGCTATCTGCTTGTTAGATGGTAGTCCAAACTTTTCAGGTTTTCCTCCCATTGATTTACTTGCGTGTGTAAAATAAGGTTTTATCTTCTCCATAATTATGTTGTTTTTTTAGCTTTATAAGTTCCACTTCTTTTTATTTTTGTCGTTTGACCAAGTCCTTTTAATCCAACTATACCTATTCCTCTTTCTTTTTGCTTTCCTGTTTTAATAGCACTTGAAGCCCATATCGCAGAGTCTGATTTTTTAAAAGTAGTAAGGTCAGCAACTTGCTTCTTTAATTTTAAAGCCCTAGCCGCTTTAGCCTCCTTAGCTGCCTTTACATCTGCTGCTTTTTGCTTTGCTGTTTTATCTGACATAATTTTATATCTTTGTTGCAAAGTTAATGAATTTAATTAAATAATATTTCAATGCGATTACCACCAAACGATTACCTAAAATATTGGCGTGTAATAAGGTACTTCATAAAAGCGAAGTATAAAATAAATACAGGAGAACTTGACGTACTACTGTTTCTTTATTCCGAGAAGTATTTTAGTAAGGATAAATTCAATGAGTTTGATGAACTTATATCTTGGGATGTCAACAGATTTAATAAACTTTTAAGAGATGGGTGGATTGTTGTCTTCCGAAAAAGACAAGGCAAGAAGAAAGCATTATACGAAGTGTCGTATAAAGGAAGACGTATGCTTGGCTCTATGTACAAGAAGTTAAGCGGGGAGGAGATACCTGAGTCCCCCTCCGTTAACCCTATGTTTTTAAAGAACGTATCATACACCGACAAGGTGTACCGCAATATGATAATAGAGATGAATAAGTTTATAAGACAACAACGACATCCTTCTCCATAATTATCGTACACATCTTCTCTTCTATAAGCATAGTGTAACCCGCACGAGAGTCATAGAAAATACTATCTCCCTTGCTTATTACAGAAACATCACTACCTACCTCAAGTATAAATCCTTTTTTGTATCTTAGCAGGTTAGCTTCCTCTGCACCCAAGATTAATCCTGACTCAGTTTTTATTGATTCCTTAATCTCATCGATTAGTATATATTTTCCTATTGGTCTCATAATTTTATTTTACTTATTTATATTTCAGATGGGTGAAACCATTTTGCTTTTACTAGCTCTCTATCTACAGCGTGACCCGCCTGTATGTTAATATACTTGCCATTACCTCCAAATGGTACAGTCATACTTATCCTAAAGCATAACAGGCCACCTTGCTTCCAAGTGCAATGTTGGTGTCCGTAATTTCTACGTGTTCTAAAGTCAAAGCCATTAAGGTTTCCACCATCGTTTCTTATTATTTTTAAGTCTTCTCTAGGGGCATCAGGGTATTTAAAGGATGCTATGTAGTCCCAACATCCGTTTCTAATTACGTTCCATTGGTATGCATATAAAACCTTACGCCACCTAGGTAGTGCATAGAACCTTTCATAGTCTGCCTCCCAAACACCTTTTGAGTTTCTCTTCTTTACAAACTCATACACACCATAGGTAGAGTTTAAATAATTTTTCTCGGTAGTCCCGAATGCTCTTTCTGATGTATCTGAAAACCTCCAATACCAAGGCCTTTTTCTATCAAACCTTGAGGCCCAATTTTTTCTTCTATTAGGAAAAACAATAAATGGATATATAAATATACCCGACAACAAAACCATTCCTAATAATTTAAGTTGTCTTAGTGTAAACAAAATATATCTCATTGTCTTTTTTTTAAGGGTGCTCTGTGTTACTCCGCAACGACCAAGTTTAAAAAGCTAACAGTTACACCCCTTTGTTAGTTTAATAATTTTACCGCCAATAACAATAACGTAGGCAGGAAAGTAAACAACGCATCAGTAAAGCTTGGGTAGCTGTACCTAAACTTAGCGTCTATAATCTCCTTTGCTATTGATATGAATACCATAAATCCTACTGCCTCCATTGTTGTCCCCCATATCACTAATGGTGTTGCAATTATACTTCCATAAAAGAAGTGAAGTAGCTTGTCGGTTGGTATTAATGCCATTTCTAGCAGTATTCTTTTAATTAATTTCTTCATAATTATATATATATATGTTTATACTCCTGATATATTAATACGTCTTTTACATCACAATTGTCATTGTGACAGGTACAGTTACTTACCACACCATCCCCTTCTAACCCCTCATCATCAAAGTTGTGGTCTCCACCCCATATAAGCTCCTGCGAGCAACTCGGACAGTTATACATTAGTTTGTTTCATATGTTCGTGCCTGTGTTATAATAGCATTGGTTGACAGTATACTAACCGCAACAGACACAGCGTTCTGTAGTGCTGACTTGGTTACCTTTAACGGGTCAATAACCCCCATCTTATACATATCACCCCACTCACCGGTCTTGACATTCATTCCGTAGTTTTGCTCACAGAAGTCTAGGTCTTCCAATATTTCCTTGTTTATCTCAATACCTGCGTTCTTGTATATCTGAATTAAAGGAGACTTGAGTGCAGCTTTTAACATTTTTTGTGCTATACTTGCTTCATCAAGGTCATACTGCCTAGATAAGTAATATAGTGCCACTCCACCTCCCGGTAGTATACCCTCCTCAAGAGCAGAACGAACCGCACACACAGCATCATCGACCCTGTCGTATAACTCCTTGTGCTCTAGGTCAGTCTTTCCCCCAACGAATATTCTTCCAACACCCCCTGTAAGAGAAGCAATCCTTGAAAGAATAAACTCCTTCTCACTCTTCTTGTCTGTGTTAGTATGCTGCTCACGAAGTTGGGCAACCCTCTCAGCAACCTCATCAGATATTTCCATAGACTCCTTTAGAATAATAGTAGAGGTGTTGTCAACCACAACCTTTGCCGCAAAACCTAGGTCACTAAACTCAATAAGGCTGAGGTCATCACCCGTCTTCTCAGAGTAGTATGTAGCACCAACAGAGATTGCAATGTCCTGCATCAGCTCGTGCTGCTTGTACCCAAAGTTAGGTGGTGGTATCGTACATACCTTTATATCTCTCTTCATCTTATTGGCTGCCAACGTGTTAACAACATTTGTCGAGCACGGTGCAATAATAAGCAGCTTCTTATTGTCTGTTAGAATTGGTTTTAATATGTTCTCAATTTGAAGTATATTACTTATCTCTGCATCCGACACAAGTATGTGAACGTCATCGAATATACATTCATCCTTTTTTTGGTCTGTTATGAATATGTTTGACGAGAACCCTCTCTCAATCTTTAATCCATTAGTGGTCTCAAAGTGTGTGTCTGATGTTTGGGAACGGTCAACAGTCACGATGCCATTCTTGCCAACGCCCTTATACACCTTTGAGATTATCCCACCAATGTGCGTGTCGTTGTTTGATGAAATAGTTGCCACGTCACGTAGCCTCCCTTTTGTAACAGCCCTTGACATCTTCTCTAGTTGTGACACAATGTCTTTAGTATTCTGAACAAGTTCTCTTAGCACCTCAGTCTTGTTGGCCTTAAGACTGATAAGCCTCTCACCCTCCAACACCAACTGCTCTGTTAGTACTATAGCCGTGGTTGTACCATCACCCGCTGAGGTAGCAGTCCTGTCAGCAGCCTCCTTCATCATCCTTACCGCAAGGTTCTCAACAGGGTCTAGCAGGTCAACCGACTTTGCTACAGTAACCCCATCCTTGGTTACAGTTATTCCGTGTGTGTGGCTTGGCGACTCAATAAGAACCGTCTGCCCGGAAGGGCCTAACGTGGACTTTACTGCGTTTGATATTGTCTCAATGCCGGTTATAAGTTTAAACCTGCCTTCTTTTCCGAAGTGTAAATTTTTTGGAGAGTATCCTATTTCATTCATATCAATTAGATTTTGAGCAAATATAAGAACTTTTTATATAACAAACCAAAAGTTTTATATAAATAACCAATAGTTATAACTATTAGTGAATAAATAATATAATATATCAAATGACAAAGCTCTATCCTCCCTAGGGGGGGGGTAGTATTATATATATATATATATTTTATTTTAATAGAGAATCAGTTTAAAATTAACATTATCGACATCCCCTTAAGAATCAAATAGTTACAAAACAATAAACAGCATTAATCAGCATTAAAACAACATAGTTCTTAAATTATAGGTATAAAAAAAGAGAGGGTAATCACTCCCTCTCTTAAAATCAACTAAAATAAAATCAACTACATACTAAAATCTATAAAAACCTTTACGTCCCTCGGCTAACTCCATACCGTCAGCAATCATATTTACCTTCTCTTTATTTTGAACAGACTTCCTTAACATAGCAGCCTGAGCAATACCTGTAATTCCATTTGGTCTATCGTTAATAAGGCGACCGTCTTTGACAGTCAACCCTCCCATACTTTTAAATTTCATAATACAAATGTTTAGAGTACAAATATACAAAAAATTTTATTAGGTGTATATAGTGTTTGGGCTCCCTACCGTTATACGTGTGCACCCCTAAAAAAGAAAGTGATTTTTTTTTCGGATTCAATTATTTTTTTGAGCTTTTTTTCTCGGTTTTTTTGGCGTTTTTTTAAACAGGCATCCGTAGGCATTGATGACTAGCTAACGCCCGCCACTACAGGGGTTGAGCATTGTTCTTCTCAGCTCCTTCCTTCCTAATTCCTTCTAGCTAAAGCTTGTTAGTCCTGTATACGTAAAAGAAAAGAGAATCTTCTTACACTAAGAGATATCTCTTAACCTCAGCCCATACATTTAATGCACCAAACAAACCTTAGTGAACACAGGGCTGATAGCTTACACCAAAAAAATATTAAAAATAATTCCAATAAACACCAATAAATGACAATAAAAGAACTATATTGCAATCTGTAAGAACGCACGTTCATTGACATATTGAGATTATTACCGAGCTAAGATGCTGATTATCAACAAGATAACGCCTGTTATCTAAAGCATTACTTTAACTGTTTACTGAGATTCTTACAATCTCTTCCTCGTAAACTGCTCATTCTTAAGGTTTTAATCTCATACATCACAGTATATGTGAATCCTAGTAAAGGCAATTGCCTTACAAAGATTTCTTACCTAGACAAGCAAAGACAGTCAACGAGCTGAATGACAAGCTAACTAGGGTGCTATCACGAGAACCAAGTAAAGTTAGTTCAGAACACCGAACTATGTTAACCATCACGGATGGAGCGAAAAAGTAAAGACTAGGAGTGCAGTATACGACAAAAATTATCTTGTGCCATTAAGGGCTTACCTATTCGTTAGGCAAAGGAGCGAAACCTTTCAAGATAACTAACTAGAGTAAAGTCCTTCTCAATAAACACAGGCATTATTTATTATGCGTTACACAAAACAAATGTTCAACAACGAATTTAGCAAAGAAGAAATCAGCCATATGACTCCTAATTCAATCAAGGCGTTTATCGAGCTAAAGAAATTAGGATGTCCAATAGACATTTGGTATCAGAACAAGCCAAGATACCAAGATTACAGAGGTTTCTTTTGGCTAAAAGCAGAAGAAATGGAGGCTGAAGAGTGGCTAGATTATTACGATACTGAAATGTATTGGGGTAGCGATAAGCTACAGAAAACACTTGAGAAACACGGACTATACTTTGAGTGGCAAAACTCGGCAGTAGGCTGTGTTTACGAATTATAGTAAACTGAATAGATGAATGGTTTATGGCGGGG
>JGI858J16261_1000067_pt1 | contig 12665 bp, 14 predicted proteins | sample TiedelARG03_113m_FD_16261 | JGI IMG/M metagenome (IMG submission 16261) | reverse complement strand
GCTTCGTTATATGACATCACCTCCCAGGCTTGCTGGCGAATGGGAACAGCAAGCAGGTGTCCTGATTAGCTGGCCAACACGCTCTACAGACTGGCGTGATAACTTTGCTGATGCGGAAGCGACTTACCTTGAGCTTGCCGTGATAATCGCCCGAATCAACCATCTGTATATTTGTTGCGATGATTTAACAACGCGGCAACGTGTGCAGAAACTATTGACCGCTGAAGACCTCCCAACTGACCGCTATGACCTTTTCATTATCCCCTATAATGACACCTGGACACGGGATTATGGGCCAATTAGTGTATACCGAGAGAATGCTGTTGCCTGGCTAAACTATGAGTTCAATGCATGGGGAGGTAAATTCGCCCATCAGCAGGACAATCAGCTTACTCAATCCCTGCACCAGCACTTTAGCGACACAAGGATTCTGCAAAACATCGACTTCGTTCTTGAGGGTGGCAGTATTGATAGTGATGGAGCAGGTACAGTTCTGACCACCAGTCAATGTTTACTTGACCACGCAAGGAATCCCTCCCTGTCAAAAGAGCAGATTGAAGAAAAGTTAAAGTCTTCACTCGGGATTCAACGTGTATTATGGCTGGACCATGGTCACCTTGAAGGCGATGATACCGATGCACATATCGACACTCTTGCACGATTTTGCTCAGCTGAAACAATCACTTATGTACAGTGTACGGACCCGGCAGATGCGCATTTTGAATCTCTGTCTGCAATGGAAAAACAGCTGAAATCTTTCCATCGGCTAGATGGTCAGGGATACCGCTTAATACCGTTGCCGCTGCCGACAGCCTGTTTTAATCAAGCAGGACAGCGGCTACCCGCCAGCTATGCCAACTTCCTGATTCTGAATGGCCATGTGCTGGCGCCTGTTTACGGTGTTAACACTGATTCATCCGCTTTGGCACAGTTGCAGCAATGCTTTCCAGACCACGATATCGCTCCTGTTCAGTGCCGATCATTAATAGAGCAATCTGGCAGCTTGCACTGTATTACCATGCAAATGCTTTGAAACATTCAGTTTCAAAGTCCCATGATATTTTGATAAGCACTGATATAATTCTGGAAACTCTCATTAAGCTTAATGCCGGTAATAAAAACACATCATGAGCAGATCAAATTTTAAGGCCGGAATTATCCAGACATCTTTTTCGGATACGCGAGATGAAAACTGGCGAAATCTAACTCGATTACTTGAACTAACTGCGGCTAAAGGTACTGAGCTGGTAGTTCTGCCCGAACTACATAACGGCTGCTATTTTTGCCAGCATGAAAACAGTAAGGAATTTGACCGCGCAGAAGCCATTCCCGGGCCAACAACAAACTTTCTATCAGCACTCGCAAAGCAGCTGAAGCTGGTCATTATCGGCTCGGTTTTTGAACGCCGTGCAGCCGGTCTTTATCACAATACAGCCATAGTGCTCGATAACGACGGAACCCTGACAGGCTGCTACCGCAAGATGCATATTCCTGATGACCCGGGCTATTATGAAAAATATTACTTCACACCGGGTGACATGGGGTTTCATCCGGTTCAAACCAGTATCGGTAAAATCGGAGTGTTGCTATGCTGGGATCAGTGGTTTCCTGAAGCTGCTCGATTGATGTCCCTTGCCGGGGCTGAATTACTTGTGTTCCCAACAGCAATTGGCTGGGACCTCGCTGATAATGAAAACGAACAGCTACGGCAGCTGGACAGTTGGATAACGGCCCAGCGAGCGCATGCCATTAGCAACGGCATACCATTACTTGCTGCCAACCGGCATGGCCATGAGAATGATCCCAGTGGTGTAACTCAAGGTGCTAACTTCTGGGGTAACAGCTTCATCTGCGGTCCGCAGGGTGAAATACTGGCACAGGCAGGAGCCACAGAAGATTACCTGATAGAGGCTGATATTGACCCTGGACAATGCGAAAAAGTAAGACAAACATGGCCATTTCTGCGTGACCGTCGCATCGATGCCTATGACGATCTCACACAGCGTTTTCTTGATAACGCAGATTATGATAAACATGATAACGACAATACCCTGATAAACGGAGAAAAACATGACTGACTGCCTGTTCTGCAAAATGGTAAGTGGTGACATAGCCCCCGACAAAGTCTATGAAGATGATGATGTTCTGGCATTCAATGACATCAATCCCGTCGCCCCTCTGCATGTCCTGGTCATTCCTAAAAAGCACATCGCCACGCTCAACGATGCTGAAGATGCAGACATGCAGTTATTAGGTAAGCTGAACCGGGTTGCCGCCGGACTGGCCAACAAGGCCGGTTTTGCCGAAGAGGGATACCGCGTGGTAATGAACTGCAACAAGGCAGCAGGTCAGGCTGTCTACCATATTCACCTTCACCTGCTCGCTGGTCGCCAGATGAGCTGGCCTCCTGGTTGACCTATTAAAATCGAGCGTAATAAATGAAAGACATTTTCAAGCAAATTAGCACGTTTTTTGAAAACACTATGGCAGTTGCAGCAACAGATGGCGCAGACATTAGCTTCCATAATAAACAGATGGCTGCTGCGGCGTTGTTTATCGAGGTATTGAAGTCAGATTACCAGCACCGTGACGAAGAATGGGCCGCAGTTGAAACAGCATTAAATGAACTGTTTGAGCTTAGCAACGATGAAATCAGCCAGATCACTGCCCTGGCGGAAGAAGAAGTCCACAATGCTACCTCGTTGAACGGATTCACTCGCTGCATCAATGACCATTACAGTAATGAAGAAAAGGTGAAAATAATTGAAATGCTATGGCGCATAGCACTGGCCGATGGAGTGATTGACAAGCACGAAAACCACATTATGCGGAAAATTGGTGCCTTACTTTATATCCCGCACAAGGACTATGTCCACGCCAAGCAACAAGCCAGGCTGCACAGATAAAACGGCAGATTTAAGATTATTCAACACTTGCTGAAAACTGTTATTTATCGCTTTTCGCTGCTTCCGCGGCGATCAGTGCCTTGATCAATTTCTCGCTACTTTCACTGAGGGACTTAACCTGCTTATTCAGCTCACTTAACTCGGCTTCAATTTTTTTCTGGTATGCCAGTAAGCGCTGTACTTCCTGCTCTGCCGGGGGCTGCTGACTGACATTCGCCTGGCTGATCCAGATAGTTTTGCCGTCGTTAAAGCGAACCCTGGCAAACTCCCCCTGGCGCTCTAACAGATTGGCCTTTTCACCACATTTCAGTTTTTCCGACAAGGCTTGCGCACCCGGGGCAGTATAAGCTTCCACCAGGCAGGGTTCCGATGATTTCAGATAAATCTCATCATCAGCATAGGAGATATTACACAACAGTAGACCTGCGATTAGTCTGGCAACAGTTTTTGTCTCAATTATATACACATATCCTCCTTGCTGATTTCATCTATTTCTATGTAGGATTGATACCGTATCGACTACTCATATCACAGCGGCGGCATACTCTACCATATATAATGCCCATACTTGATTTGACCTCTGCACTCAGGTTAGCAACAATCAGAAGAAACCAGTGCAAAAAAAACAGTAAAAAGGGATAAATTATGCTGCCACTGCATCAGATGTTCATATCAACGGCGAAAAAGTATTCTGGCAAGGTCGCCATCGCCGACAGAAATATGCGTAAAAATATCACCTATGGCCGGTCGCTGATCGGTGCTTTGTTACTGGCGAGGAAATTCCGCAAATACGAGGACGGCTATCTTGGCATTATGATTCCTAATTCCGGTGGTAGCATTCTGGCGATTATTGGTGCACTGTTTGCTGGCAAATCACCGGTCATGATCAACTACTCTACCGGTGCCGCAGAAAACTCGGAGTTCGCACAGCAAAAATGTAATTTCCAGACCATTATCACATCCCGCGCACTACTGGAAAAACTGGGATGCCGGCTAGTACCTGGTATGGTCTTTATTGAGGACCTGGTTGCGTCCGCTTCAAAGTTTGAAAAAATTCTGGCTGCTGTAAAGTCTTACTTACCCGAGTTTCTGTTAAATAAGCTGGTACATAAAGCACAGCTGGATGATACTGCTGTCATTCTCTTTACCAGTGGCAGTGAGAAGGACCCGAAAGCCGTTGACCTGAGTCATCGGAATATTGCATCGAATGTAATGTCAGCACATCAGTGTCTTCACTTTTCAAGCGATGACATTATGCTCTGTAACCTGCCCTACTTTCATGTCTTTGGCTTCATGGCAAATCTGTGGTTGCCCTTATCGTTGGGGCTCAAGCTTGTCGTCTATGCCAACCCGCTCGATTTCAAGACCATAGTGCGCATTATTCGTGAAGAGAAAGTCAGTCTCATGTGGGGAACACCATTCTTTCTCAGGGGCTACCTGATGCAGTCATCCAGAGGTGACTTCGCATCGCTAAGAACTGTCGCCGCTGGCGCCGATAAACTGCCTGCTCAACTTCGTGAGGCTTATCAGGAAGAACATGGTGTCGAAGTGCTCGAAGGCTACGGCGTCACCGAGACCAGTCCTCTGGTTTCCGTAAATCTGCCAGATGCCAACAAGCATGGCAGTATCGGACGCCCGGTTCCCGGTGTCCAGGTCAGGATCACAGATATCGACACACATGAAGATCTGCCCGCCGGTGAAGAGGGCAAGATCCTTGTCAAGGGCGACCTGGTAATGAAAGGCTATCTTGATGACATCGAAGAAACAGCACTTAAAATAAAAGATGGCTGGTATGAAACCGGAGATATGGGCATGCTCGATACCGACGGCTTTCTCTGGCATAAAGGACGACTGAAGCGTTTTGCCAAGATTGGCGGTGAAATGGTATCGCTGGTGCTGGTCGAGTCTGTACTCGAATCATTGCTACCCGAAGATATCGAATCCTGTGTTGTAGAAATTCCCGATGCACGCAAAGGTGCAGTAATTGCCGTGGCGATGAATAGAAAAATTGACGAAAAGGAGATTAGCAAGCAATTATCAGCCCGCCTGCCTGCGATTGCAGTGCCACGCAAGTACCAGGTATTTGAAAGCTTGCCTAAAATGGGCAGCGGAAAAATTGATTTTCGCACTACGACTGAAATGGTGAAATCAGCGCTGCGCAGTGAACGAGAGAAAGCTGTGAAGAAAAAAACCGTAAAGAAAAAAACGACGGGTAGCGCAAAAAAATCAAAAAATGAGAATAAGAGCAATGAGAAAAAATAATTAGTATTGTTCTCCTGCTTGTTTCAGCTCGAGCCAGTGTCTGCGCCGAAAATGGCTGAAGCCCAGTTCATCTGATATTTCTTCAATCTGTGCTCTGTTGATGCCCTGCCACTCAAGGCTGGACGGTTTGCTATCCAGCGGTGCCTGATCAGAGACTACCGTTAGTTGTCGAGCAAGTCGTGCATCAGTTTCATATTCAGTCAGCAGCCTTTTGATTCTTGCTGCCCCTCTCACACCACAGGCATCTACCTGATGCAGATGCTGATAGATCCCATCAAGGCTATTGTAGCGTTGTAAGAGGTCTGCTGCCGTTTTTGCTCCAATACCGGGCACACCGGGTATATTGTCAACAGCATCGCCTGCAAGTGCGAGAAAATCGGCTATCTGGTCTGGCCTCACACCAAAGCGCTGCTCGACCCCGTCATGATCGAGCTGAACATTGCGTGCATAATCCCACCACCTGTCATGGTCATTCTGTAACAGCTGAGTAAGGTCTTTGTCCGATGTAATTACGGTGACTGGGTGACCGGCGGTTGCCATCATCGAAGCCATAGTGCCAATAAGATCATCAGCTTCAAAACGATCGCTTACGCACTCACTGATACCCATGGCCCGGGTAAAACGCCGACACAGGTCGAACTGGTATTTCAGTTCTGCCGGAGCAGGTTCCCTGTTCGCTTTATATGCAGGATAAATATCATTTCGAAAAGAAGTCGACAGACTGCCATCAAAGGCACAGGCAATATGCCGTGGCTTTAACTGCCGCATCAGGCTCGTCAGGAAATCAGCATAACCATGCACCGCATTGACTGTGTGTCCATTACTGTCAGTGACATCATCAGGATAAGAAAACCACGCCCGAAAGACATAAATACTTGCATCAATCAGGTAGACACGCTCTTTTAAGGTCTTTTCTGCTCGCATAGAAATCAATACTGGCACAGTGTTCGATAATTCAAGATAATCAGCTGCCAACAAAGGAGTAATACATGGCGCAATACATCTACACTATGAACCGGGTCAGCAAGATCGTACCTCCGGGTCGTAAGATTCTTGAAGACATATCACTGTCATTCTTTCCCGGTGCAAAGATTGGTGTACTCGGGCTCAATGGATCAGGCAAGTCGACACTGTTGAGGATTATGGCAGGCATTGATAATGAAATCGATGGGGAAGCGCGTCCGCAACCGGGAATAAATATCGGCTTCCTGTCACAGGAACCACAGCTCGATGAATCGCTTGATGTTCGGGGCAATGTTGAGCAGGGCGTGGCCGAAACAAAGGCATTGCTAGACCGTTATAACGAAGTCTGTAGCCGCTTCGCAGAGCCGCTGGAAGATGACGAAATGAATGCCCTGCTCGAAGAACAGGGTAAACTCCAGGTTGCCATCGAGACAGCTGGCGCATGGGAACTGGATCGTAAACTGGAAGTTGCCGCCGATGCGTTGCGCCTGCCACCCTGGGATGCCGACGTCAGCAAGCTGTCAGGCGGTGAACTGCGCCGGGTCGCATTATGTAAATTATTGTTATCTGCTCCCGACATGCTGTTATTAGACGAGCCGACCAACCATCTTGATGCCGAATCTGTTGCCTGGCTGGAACGATTCCTGGCCGAGTTCCCCGGCACGGTGGTAGCGGTCACCCATGATCGCTATTTTCTCGATAATGTAGCGGAATGGATACTGGAACTGGACCGTGGACACGGCCTGCCGTTTAAAGGCAATTATTCTTCCTGGCTGGAACAGAAAGAGGAGCGTCTGCAGCAGGAGGAACGACAGGAATCGGCTCGACAACGCACCATCAAGGAAGAACTGGAATGGGTACGAAGCAACCCCAAGGGACGCCGTGCCAAGAGCAAAGCCCGCCTCGCACGCTTCGAAGAGTTGTCTTCACAAAGCACCCAACAACGAAATGAAACCCACTCATTGTATATCCCGCCGGGACCCCGCCTCGGTGACCTGGTGATAGAAGCAAAAAACCTGTCGAAATCGTATGGTGATCACCTGTTATTTGATGAGCTTAACTTTAGTCTTCCTAAGGGCGGAATCGTCGGCATAATTGGTCCGAATGGTGCGGGTAAAACCACTTTATTTCGTCTGTTGACCGGTAAGGAAACACCGGATAGTGGATCATTGAATGTTGGTGAAAGTGTTGAAATAGCCTACGTCGACCAGTCGCGCGATGCACTGGATGATACAAAGACGGTGTGGGAAGAAATCTCTGATGGCCAGGAACAGATCATTGTCGGTAATTACCAGACCGTATCACGTGCCTATGTCAGTCGCTTCAATTTCCGTGGCGGTGATCAGCAGAAGAAAATTGGTGATCTTTCCGGTGGCGAAAGAAATCGTGTGCATCTGGCAAAACTGTTAAAGAGTGGTGGCAATCTACTTTTGCTTGATGAGCCGACCAATGATCTCGATGTTGAGACACTGCGTGCACTGGAAGAGGCTATTCTAGGCTTCCCCGGCTGTGTAGTAGTGATCTCTCATGACCGCTGGTTTCTGAATCGCATCGCAACTCATATACTGGCCTATGAAGGTGATAGTAAAGTCACCTGGTTTGAAGGAAATTTTGAGGACTATGAAGCCGATCGCAAGCGACGCCTGGGCGATGATGCAGACCAGCCTCATCGAATTAAATACCGGCGAATAGGCGGGTAGTTTTCTTTTTCTATGTTGTGCTTGCGCACTGCTGATAGTTTCGCCCATAAAAGGCGAAAAACTACTAGAAATTCAAGCACATAAAAAAAGAATAAAAAAGAATAAAACTTAACTAAACGTCTCCGCCATATCACTCATCAACGCCACGTAGATATTGTGGCAGAATGAAACGGCTTCTGTTCCGTCGGAATCCCAGGAAGACGACCATTCCATTAAAGTGATGTCCTGCATAGTCACTGGAGTCAACCTGACTTCACCAATATAATTTGACACATTGGATGGTGAAATTGGCTCGGGGCCTTCGTCTATTGTGTATCGAAATCGGTGACTGTCTGCATCAACCTCAATCAATGTTTCGTGAATTGCGCCGTTGAGAACTCTTTTTGCCGCCACTTCCGTGCCAGGAATATCACCCACCGCATCCATTGCGTTGATAATATTAGGTTGCCATGACATGTCATGAAAATTACTGATAGTGCGCCACAGCTTATCGACCGGTGCATTTATGATATTCGACTGATACGTTGATGGCATAAATGCTTCCGTTTCGGAAAATAGGTATGCTCATCGTCATCGCCGTAATACTGCACAACCTGATCGGCCTGGTTGCTGGCTACGGCATAGCAAAATCACTTGGAATGGACCGTATCACCTGTCGCACGCTGGCAATTGAAACAGGCATGCAGAACTCAGGCCTTAGCGTAGCCCTGGCAGTAAAATATTTTTCAACTACTGCTGCCTTACCCGGAGCATTGTTCAGTATCTGGCACAACCTTTCAGGCTCAGTACTGGCCAGTATCTGGTCTAGTAATAAACATTATCGAGAAACAGAGAATAAGAAAACTCAGTAATAATGGGCATTAGAGAATTAAAGCGTGAAATTATTCTCTTGCATGTAAGGCGACGGCTATCGACTTTCTTGCCCAGCCATTGATCTGTTCCTGATCTTCGAGAACATCTATCGGAACTTCATAATATTGCATAGTCCGTGTTTTATCCGGATAGGGCCGGAAGGCATCCATTCCTGCTGATTCATAGTTGACTCGATTCGTGCTATCCACTTTAAAATACAGGGTGTCATCAGCAATCAACGCAAAAAAGATTCCATCTGCATACAGGCCGACACCACCAAACATTTTCCTGGCCGCGACATAGCCGACACCATTCAACTGCTCAACGACATAAAGCTGGAATTCATGGCTAACACTCAAAACCGCATTCCACGAACTTTATCAGGCACTGTACCATCTGGCCGTTTGCTCCCGGACCTTTCACAGGCCCCTGGGTTTCATTGGTCCATGCGTTCACATCTATGTGCGCCCAGGGAATATCGCCGCTAAATTCTTCCAGGAACATGGCTGCCGTCACGGCACCTCCAAAACGATTTGTTGAACAGTTAACCAGTTGGGCAACATGACTTTGCAGTTCAGTCTCATAGGCTCTGACCAGTGGCAGCGGCCAGAGTGGATCGCCCGATTCAATTCCAGCACTATAGAGTGCATCTGAAAGGCTTTTGTTATTGGCAAACAACGCCCCGATCTGCAGCCCCAGTGCAACACGTGCCGCACCGGTGAGTGTCGCAACGTCAACGACTGCTGCGGGACGATTTTTATCTTGCTCAGACACCGCAACGGTCAACGCATCAGCCAGCACAAGCCGGCCCTCTGCATCCGTATTATCAATTTCTACCGTTTTACCATTTCNTGCTGTGATGACATCTCCGGGTCGAAATGCTTTCTGCCCTACTGCATTTTCCGCCACAGCAAGCCAGATATCGACAGGTTGTGCGGAAGCTGTCCGGTCCAGCCAGACTGCCAGCCCAACAAGCGCGGCAGAGCCGCCCATATCTTTTTTCATCATGCGCATAAAGGCAGAAGGTTTGAGATCAAGCCCACCTGTATCAAAGGTAATCCCCTTACCCACGAGTGCCAGTGGCCTGGCTGTTGCACCCTTCTTCCGGTAACGTATATGAATCAGGCTGGGCTGATGCACAGCTGCTTTACCTACCGCAAGCATTAAGCCCATCTTTTCTTCTTTTAATCGTTCCGCATCCCAGATAGTCACAGTACTACTTGTAGATTCTTCAAATAGTGAGAATACGAGCCTGGCGTAGGTCTCGGGGTTAAGATCAGCGGCAGGTAGATTAACCAGGTGACGTGCAACATTGACAGAAAGCCCCTGGTCTATAGCACGGTCAATTAATGATTGCGGAAGTTCCAGGTGCAGACCAGGCAGCAGCGGTTGCGGATCGCGATCTCCACGCTGGTTTCGATAGTCATAAGCGGCCATCTCCAGACCGGCGAGGCAACCTATAGTGCTTGCTTCAGAACAGGACATAAAGTCTATCGTTATTTGTTCGGCCTTCAATGACTCAAGTAAAGCAAACACCTGGCCCATTAAGTCTCGCGCCAGTGCATACTCACCGGTACATTCCAGCATCTCTCTTGCATCTTTCTCCGGTGCGGCAAGATTAACCAGAACATGCGGGCCGGACTCAGTAGTAAACTGCACAATGCGCTGTTTTTTATCCTGCATTAAACGCCTTTGCCATGACAAACGCCCTTCTGTCAGCAGATTACATCGCTCTTCGAACTCTGTGCTTATACTGAACAGGCCGATGTGCAATCTACCCTCCTGTTCAGTTGGAACTGCATTATTCAATGCCTGCTCCAGCCATGACTGCTCTGGCAAACCCAGTCGCTTTAGTATTGAATCATCCGCTGCATCTTTAGTTGTACTCACAATTTCCCCTTAACCATATATCTTTCCTGTCAGTGATTGTTATTATAGCGATACATAGCACAACTCATGTCAGCAAATATGAATAATTTCATCTCTCGCCTAGCTCTGGTAATTACAATAACCGGGTTGCTTATTTTTTTCTTATCCACAGTCTCTGATATAGCCCTTATAAACTCAGTGAAGGCGGATAACAATGGTCCTAGCATTAGCTTGAGCCCAGTCGTGAAAGAAACGCAAGGGATGGATTCACGCTACGTCTTCGATGTTGTTATTCACAAACCAGAAGAAATGAACAAATTGCTCGACCGCATAGAACAACTGTCCAGTTCTCTGCCTCCTGGTAAAAATGATCCAAGCCTTGCACTGGTATTGCATGGACCGGAAATCGCTTTTTTCACCCGAATGAATTACTCGAAATATATGGATTTAGTTGATAGGGCCGCTGCCCTGGATAAAAAAGGAATTATTGATGTCAAAGTCTGTGACACCATGATCAGGGCAATGGAGCTTGAAGAAGCAGAACTGCCGGAATTCGTAGATCATGTACCTTATGGACCTGCTGAAGTTGACAGGCTGGTGCAACAGGGTTTCATTAAAATGTAATCCCGGCTATGGACAAACTGAATGTTAAAAAAAATAACCTGTATTGCTTTCTATTTACTGCTCAGCCTGGCGACTGTCTGCGGACATGCCGCAGTATCGGGTCCTGTATTGAAAGACCTGTCGGGCAATCTGCAGCAGTTGAGTCAATATATAGGCCAGGGCAAATGGGTGGTTGTTGTCGTCTGGGCTGAAGACTGCGAGATCTGTAATGCTGAAATCGAAGCCCTTGATTTTTTTCATGAAGAACACAAGGACAAGGATGCTCAGTTACTAGGCGTATCGATTGACGGCCAGCAAAATATCAAACTCGCCCGCGATTTTGTCAAGCGTCATAATTTATCGTTCCCGAACCTGATCATTGAACCTGAAATGAGTGAGATACTTAAGTTTGGAGGGGGCAATTTTATTGGCACGCCAACCTTTTACATATATACGCCAGAGGGAGAAATCGTAGCCTCCCAGGCCGGTGCAGTATCAGGTGATATTATCGAAAACTTTATACGCAGCTGGAAAAAGCCCTGATTCAGGCTACAGGAGGATAGACCATCTCCCATACAGGGAATCAGTTGTTCAAGATACGCTTCAACCACTGGCCAATGTCTGCAATCTCAGCAGCAGACACTGAATGCCCCATAGAATACATGTTAAACTGGATATCCATCCCCTTTTCAAGCAGAAGGTCACGGGTAAATATACCTAGTTCTACCGGCACAACAGGATCCTGATTACCATGGCCGAGAAAGACGGGTATTCTGGCAATGTCTTCTGATTCATTAGAATCAAACGAATTCGGCAGCGGCAGGTAACAGGAAAGACCAATTATCCCAGCCAGCTGAGGTGATTGTCTCAGCCCCTGGTATAGTGCCATCGCACCGCCTTGCGAGAAGCCGGCGAGGACAATCCTGGATGCAGGGATACCCTGCTGAACCTGCTGATCAACAAGACTGGAGAGGATCTCTGCAGATGCCTCTATGCCTTCTGCATCTTCCTGTTCGTTGATCGCAATGCTGCGAATGTCATACCATCCACGCATCTCCATACCGCCATTAACGGTGATCGGTCTGATAGGTGCGTTAGGGAATATAAATCGAACCGGCAGGGTATCCGGTAATTCCAACATTGGGATGATAGATTCAAAGTCGTGTTTGTCCGCACCCAGCCCATGAGACCAGATGACACTTGCAACAGGATCCTTGCCCGTCTCCACGACCAGAATGTCACTTGTTATTGGCATTTTTATATGAACTGTACGCCGCGCAGCAGGCAGTGCTGCGCAAGCTGGAAATCTTATATCTTCAGTTCACCGCCGTTCAGGCTATCCAGTGCTGCAAGCTCTGAACGCTTTCCGGAAGGGTCGGTGTAGCGATCATTCAGCAACTCTGTTTGCTGATTTGCAGACTGTATAATCGCTTCCATTTTCCTGTTCGTTTTCTTGCCCCAACCGATCGGATTGACCTGGAACACGCTACGATTGAAACTAGTGCTTTGA
>JGI858J16261_1000066_pt1 | contig 12673 bp, 10 predicted proteins | sample TiedelARG03_113m_FD_16261 | JGI IMG/M metagenome (IMG submission 16261) | reverse complement strand
GATAACTTTAGCAGTGCTGCTGCGGCCATCTTTTAATGAGACCTGAATTGCATCTGCACCCTGTATGACGTGGTTGTTTGTCAGCACATAACCGTCTTTGTTGATAATAACGCCTGAGCCAAGACTGTTCTCAACACGTTTCTGCCCCTCGGACCCATCAGTTATCATTTTGCCAAACATTTGTTTAAACAACGGGTCGCTGAAGAAGGGGTGACTGCGAACGGTGACTATTTTTTCAGTGTTGATGTTGACTACTGCCGGGGAGGCAGCCTTGACTGCAGAAGAGTAGGAAACAGGACCGGAAAGAGCAGGTGGTTTTGCCGCCGCCATCTTCAATAGTGACGCATTGGCAACGTCGGGAGTCCGCTCGACGCTGAGCTCTGTAACTAAATAAATAAATGAAGCAGTCGCAATCAGGCCAATTGCGATGGCTTTGATAAGTGGTGGCATAGGCATCTCTTAATATTACTGAAACAGCTGATATCTATCTACAGTTTGGGACGAAGTTCTGAATCTCAATATTTGAAGTCCTGAAAACAGCGCAAAAAAACATATTGAGGCTTGCCATCAGGCTACTCCGTGATAGAATATCAGGACATACTAATATGAGTATAATGTTTTTTACTCACAAAGTGAGTGCGGTTTTTGATATACTCCGCGGGCTTTGTAAGTTTAGTGGCTGGAAATATGACCGTTAAGGGTCATTTTTTTATGCCAAAAGTTGATTGCCAGCTTTCAAAGGTGTCCAGTTTGTCCTGCCCTGCAGGCTCGATTTGAGGTATATCCATGAGTGAACAAAATATAAATAAAGGCAGGCGACGCATGTTGACCCTGGCCACATCGGCAGTTGGTGCTGTCGGTGCCGGGTTCGTAGTAACGCCATTTATCCTTAGTATGACACCGAGTGCCAGAGCGAAGGCAGCCGGTGCCCCGGTAGAAATTGATTTTAGTAAGCTGGAAGAGGGTGTACTGCTGACAGTCGAATGGCAGGGTAAGCCAGTCTGGATTGTCAAACGCTCGGCAGCGATGATGGAAAAGCTCGGGACCCTATCTGACTTGCTATCTGATCCGGAATCCCAGGTGGAGTCACAGCAGCCTGCTTATGCGCAGAATGCAAACCGTTCACAGGACATACATCCGAATATCTCTGTTATGGTCGGCATCTGCACCCATCTCGGCTGCTCACCACTTGAAAAATTTGCTGTAGGCCCCGCCTCAGATATGGGTACTGACTGGCCGGGTGGATTCTTTTGCCCCTGTCATGGCTCAAAGTTTGATATGGCTGGCCGTGTATATAAAAACGTCCCCGCACCGACCAATCTACCTGTTCCGCCCTATAGGTTCTTAAGCGAAAATCAGGTTATCGTGGGTGAAAATCCAGAGGAGGCTAAAGTCTAATGGAAAAGTTAATGTCCTGGATTGATGATCGCTTCCCACTGACTAAGGTGTGGGAAGAACACATGGCGAAGTATTACGCGCCAAAGAATTTTAACTTCTGGTACTTTTTCGGATCATTAGCCATTCTGATGCTGGTGATGCAGATTCTAACGGGTCTCTTCCTGACCATGCATTACAAGCCGGATACGGGGCTGGCCTTTGCCTCGGTTGAATACATCATGCGTGATGTACCGTGGGGCTGGCTNATTCGCTATCTGCATGCTATTGGTGCTTCGATGTTTTTTGTCGTANTTTACCTGCATATGTTCAGAGCGCTGATATACGGTTCCTATCGTGGTCCACGTGAACTGGTATGGATTTTCGGCATGGTGATTTTTATCGCGCTGATGGCAGAATCCTTCATGGGCTACCTGCTGCCATGGGGCAATATGTCTTTCTGGGGTGCACAGGTAATCATTTCACTGTTTGGTGCAATTCCTTACATTGGAGATGGTCTGGTCGAATGGCTGCGTGGTGATTATGTAATTTCTGATGCAACGCTGAATCGCTTTTTCGCATTCCATGTAGCCGCAGTTCCGCTGGTGCTGGTTATTCTTGTTTATCTCCACATCGTCGCTCTGCACAAAGTCGGCTCAAACAATCCAGACGGTATCGAAATCAAGGAAAACAAGGATGAAAACGGCATTCCAGTTGATGGCATTCCGTTCCACCCTTATTACACAGTAAAGGATATCGTCGGCGTTATTGTCTTCCTGATGGTATTTTCTGCGATCATTTTCTTTGCCCCTGAGATGGGTGGCTGGTTCCTTGAAGCAGATAACTTTACCCCGTCAGATCCGTTAACGACGCCGCCGCATATCGTGCCACTGTGGTATTTCACCCCTTACTACTCGATACTGCGTGCTGTTACCTGGGAATGGTTGCCTGGTGGTGCGAAGCTTTGGGGGGTAATTGCAATGGGTGCCTCTCTCATCGTTCTATTCTTCCTGCCATGGCTGGATAAGTCTCCGGTAAGGTCTATTCGCTATCGTGGAGGGATTTTCAAAGCTGCCCTGACAATCTTTATTATCGCCTTCTTCCTGCTGGGCTGGCTCGGTACGCAACCCGCTGAAGGAATAAATACCTTATTGGCTCAAATCAGCATGTTCATATATTTCGGTTTCTTCCTGCTGATGCCTATCTATACAAGGCTTGACAAGACTAAGCCAGTTCCAGAGAGGTTGACATAATGAAAAAGCTATTTCTGTTACTCACTCTGGTAAGCATGCCAGTATTTGCCTCAGGTGGCGGCGGCATGCACCTGGATGATGTCGATATCGACATGAATGACACTGCATCTTTACAAAGGGGCGCAGGCCTGTTTGTAAATTACTGCCTGTCCTGCCACAGCGCTGCCTTCATGCGTTACAACCGCATGTCTGAAGACCTGCAGATACCCAAAGAAGTCGTAGAAAACAATATGATGTTTACTGCTGACCGTATTGGTGGCCTGATGAAAACGGCAATGCCAGCTGAAGATGCGAAAACCTGGTTTGGCAAGGCGCCACCCGATCTGTCTTTGATTGCGCGTTCACGTGGGCCCGAATGGATCTATACCTACATGCGCAGTTTTTATCTTGATGACAGCTCACCATCTGGCTGGAACAACGTATTGTTCGAAAAAGTTGCGATGCCGCATGTGCTGTATAATTTGCAGGGCGCACGTCATGCTATATTCAAGAAAGACGAACATGGTGCGGAGGTATTCGACCACTATGAAATGGTAAAACCAGGCTCTTTGAACGAGGATGAATTTGATGCCTCAGTTCGTGATCTTACTAACTTCATGGTTTACCTGGCAGAACCAGCGCGCATGGTCAGGTACAAGCTTGGTGTTTATGTACTGATATTCCTGTCTATATTCTTTGTATTTGCCTACCTGCTGAAAAAGGAATATTTCAAGGATGTACACTAGGTAAGCAGTCAAGAATACGCACTAACGGGGGCTGCAAGCCCCCGTATGTGTTTCAGGAGAATTACTTTTTCGACAGGTTAAACTGGATTATCAATCAGGATTTTAGAAATATGAACATGTCTTCAGCAGCAAGAAAGCCTATCATGACACTTTACTCAGGCTACGACTGTCCTTACAGTCATGCTTCACGAATTGTATTATTCGAAAAAGATGTTGATTGTAAAATTGAATATGTCGATCTTAGTGAAGTATCTGAGGTACTGGCCGACCTGAATCCATACAATGAAACACCGACAATGATCGATCGTGAGCTGGTGTTATACAGTTCTACCTTGATTAATGAATACCTCGATGAGCGCCTTCCTCATCCACCATTGATGCCAGTCGACCCTGTCAGCCGTGCCCGTGCGCGCCTGATGGTCAGGCGCATCTACCGCGACTGGACACGCCTGTTGCCTGCCTGTATTGGTAAAGACGCAAAAAAAGCTACTGAAGCACGCAAGTCTATCCGTGATGGCCTGACTGCCCTGTCGCCTGTTTTTGCCGTGCAGCCGTATTTGCTTGGAGAAGAATTTAGCCTGGTCGATTGTTATATGGCAGCACTGTTGTGGCGTTTGCCTAACAGCGGGGTTGAGCTTCCGCCACAGGCAAAATCAGTCAGCGAGTATGCGCATCGTCTGTTCAGCAGGCGTGCCTTCCAGCAAAGCCTGAGCGAAATCGAGCGTGGTCTGCGCCAGAAAAAGTCTGCTTAAAAAGTTTATACCTTTTCAGTATGACCACTACCCGCCCGTATCTGATTCGGGCAATAAATGAATGGGCCTGCGAAAATGATCTGACCCCTCACCTGCTGGTCAATGCACTTGCTGAGGGAGTAATCGTGCCAACCCAGTTTATCAAGGATGGACAGATTGTCCTCAATATAAGTCCTTCTGCGGCACAAAATATTGAACTGGGCAATGATTGGGTACTGTTTAACGCCCGCTTTTCAGGACAGGCGATGAACATCGAAGTACCGGTCAATGCAGTACTGGCTATCTACGCCAGGGAAAACGGTCAGGGTATCTTTTTTCCTGAAGAGGATGGATCACCGGAGCCTGAAGGCAGTGAGAACAAAAATAAGCCAGCAATAAAGCCGGTGGGGAAGAAAGCGGATAAACCGCTATTGAAAGTAGTCAAGTAATCCCCATATCCGTTCCTAGAACTACACAATCCTCATATTTTCGGAATATTCCATGCAACAATATCGTGGTACTACCATACTCTCAGTGCGCAGGGGCAATACCGTAGTTATTGGCGGTGATGGCCAGGTCTCACTTGGAAATACTGTTATGAAAGGCAATGCAAAGAAGGTGCGGCGCCTGTACCGTGAACAGGTGATTGCGGGTTTTGCCGGCGGTACTGCCGATGCCTTTACTCTATTTGAGCGATTTGAAGGTAAACTTGAAAAACACCAGGGCCACCTGACAAGAGCGGCAGTTGAACTTGCAAAGGACTGGCGTACTGATCGTATGCTTCGTCGCCTGGAAGCATTACTCGCCGTTGCCGATAAAGATGCATCATTAATCATTTCCGGAAATGGAGATGTTATTGAACCTGAGCTGGGCATAATGGCAATAGGCTCCGGTGGGGACTATGCCAAATCTGCTGCCCTGGCGCTGGCCGGTAATACGGACCTGAGTGCCCAGGAGATTGTAGAAAAAAGCCTGGGTATAGCATCGGATATCTGTATCTACACTAACTCAAACCTAACAATAGAATCTCTGGAATATTAAATATGTCCAGTATGACACCACGTGAAATCGTCCATGAGCTGGACAAACATATTATTGGCCAGTCATCAGCAAAGAGAGCTGTTGCTATAGCATTGCGCAACCGCTGGCGCCGTTCGCAGGTCGATGATGCTGAGCTGCGTACTGAAATTACACCCAAAAATATTCTAATGATAGGCCCTACGGGTGTCGGCAAAACAGAAATTGCCAGGCGTCTTGCCAGGATAGCCAATGCACCTTTCATAAAAGTTGAAGCGACCAAATTTACTGAAGTAGGTTATGTCGGCAGGGAAGTAGATTCAATAATCCGCGACCTGGTTGATATGGCGGTAAAAATGCTGCGTGAGCAGGCGATCGATAAGCTGAAACCACGGGCAGAAGATGCAGCAGAAGAAAAGATCCTTGATATCCTGATCCCTCCCGCACGCGATGTCGGTTTTGAAGATGCAGGTAAAGAAGATGACAGTGCCGCCAGACAGGTGTTTCGCAAAAAATTACGTGAAGGCAAGCTGGACGACAAGGAGATAGAAATAGAAATCAGTTCCCCTGCACATGGAGTCGAGATTCTGGGTCCGCAGGGTATGGAAGATTTAACCAATCAGATTCAGGGCATGTTCCAGAACATGGGTAATCAGCGCACTAAAAGCCGCAAGGTAAAGATAAAAGAAGCTATGCGTCTGCTTACCGAAGAGGAAGCGGCAGCGATGACCAACGAAGATGACATAAAAATTAATGCCGTTGATCTGGTAGAGCAGAATGGAATCGTTTTTCTTGATGAAATAGATAAAGTTGTTGGGCGAACCGAGAGTAGTGGTGCTGATGTGTCACGTGAAGGCGTGCAACGTGATTTACTTCCACTCGTCGAAGGTTCAACAGTTTCGACAAAATACGGCATGGTAAAAACAGATCATATTCTTTTTATTGCATCGGGGGCCTTTCACCTGGCAAAACCTTCTGATCTTATTCCGGAATTACAGGGAAGGTTACCTATCCGGGTTGAACTTGATGCATTAAGTGCAAATGACTTTTCACGTATTCTGACCGAGCCTGATTCATCACTGACCGAACAGTACACGGCATTGATGCAAACAGAAGGTTTCAATTTATCCTTTTCTGAAGATGGTGTTACCCGCATGGCGGAAGTGGCATTTGAGGTAAATGAAAGAACTGAGAATATCGGCGCGCGACGTTTGCACACCTTGATGGAAGCTTTGCTTGATGATGTTTCATTCGAGGCCTCGGACAAATCGGGTAAATCAGTTGTAATTGATGCGGCCTATGTCAACGAGCATGTTGGAGAACTGGTTGAGAATGAGGATTTAGCGCGCTATATCCTGTGATTATTTGTTTCCTAAAGGAAACGGAAAAGACGAATAGGATACATCCACCTCTTCTTTAAAGCTGCACCAGGCATGTTGTTTCTATTGCCTTTTCATGGGTAATAGGTTTCCTTTATCCAGTCTTGCTTAGACTGCGATATTCGCACTTGAACGAGTTCGCATCGCCCCACAGTTCATTCGAACATGGCAGAAAATTCTCAGCGCATGTGTGCCGAGCACCGTTTCTATTTAGTAAATATCTTTGGACTAGAGAAGAAAGTCACTCGTAGAAAAAGACCGAAAGCTATATATAAAAATAAAAAAAACATTAAATCGCCGGGGAAAAGGCATATAAGTTGAAGTATTCACACGCGTTGAGTACGATATAAAGATCTAAACTATCGGCATGCATGGAGTAAGAATAATAATGCGAAATACAGTAGAAAAGTGACTGTAAAGGGTCTACTCAGCCAACTCCAACACCTGATGTTGCCGACAATCGGTCAGATCGGCGAACTACGTAATTTCGAAACTTTAAAAATTGATATTCTGGCCGGGGTGACTGTTGCCCTGGTATTGGTCCCCCAGTCGATGGCATATGCGCAGTTGGCAGGGCTTCCTCCTTACTATGGTTTGTATGCGTCTTTTCTTCCGCCCATGGTGGCTGCGATCTTCGGCTCATCACGGCAGCTAGCAACTGGCCCTGTTGCAGTTGTCTCTCTTATGACTGCAGCCTCACTGGAGCCCGTTGCTGCGTTAGGCAGCGAAGGTTTCTTACTCTATGCAACGATGCTGGCCGTAATGGTTGGTGTTTTTCAGTTAACGCTTGGTGTGTTTCGCCTCGGTGTCCTGGTCGATTTTCTCTCACATCCTGTCGTTGTTGGTTTCACTGCGGCAGGTGCAATCATTATCGGCACATCGCAGTTAGGTAAGTTGTTTGGCGTATCTGTTGAAAAGTCTGCACACCATTATGAAACGGTTTATCACATAGTTCAGGCCGCTTTGACTCATACGCATTGGCCGACCTTGATTATTTCGGTGCTCTCCTTTGTCATCATGGTAGGTATAAAGAAGTGGCGTCCAACCTTACCCGTAGTTCTGATAGCTGTCGTCATTACAACGCTGATCTCAAAGATACTTGGCTATGCCGAATTTGGTGGGGCGATAGTTGGTGACATCCCAAAAGGTCTGCCGCAATTCTCAATTCCAGAGATTAATTTTGACATCATCATGCAACTGTCAACCTCCGCAATTGTTATATCATTGGTGGGTTTTATGGAGGCGATCTCGATTGCCAAGGCGATGGCTGCGCGTACACGAAATCGACTCGATGCCAACCAGGAGCTGGTAGGACAGGGATTGTCGAATATCGCTTCAGGCGTGTTCAGTGGCTACCCTGTTTCAGGTTCCTTTTCCCGCTCAGCGGTCAATATAAATGCAGGTGCACGTACCGGTTTTTCATCCATTGTGACAGGCATAGTGGTTGGCATCACACTACTATTTTTGACGCCTTTGCTTTATCACTTGCCGCAGGCGACACTGGCGGCAGTAATTATTATGGCAGTCCTGGGGCTGATTAAATTCGAGCCCATCAAGCATGCATGGAAAGCAGAAAAACATGATGGAATTGTTGCCGTCGTGACTTTTGTATTAACGCTAGTGCTGGCTCCGCATCTTGATCAGGGAATCCTTATTGGTGTGGTACTGTCTATGGGCCTATTTATATACAGAACCATGCGCCCTCGATTTGCCGTTGTCAGCCGTTTCCACGATGGAACATTTCGTGATTTGAAGATACATCCTGAGCTTGATAGATGTAAAAATATCATCCTCATTCGCTTTGACATGTCACTCTACTATGCCAATGCAGGATTTTTTGAAACCGAGGTGTTGCGTGTATTTGCAGACAACCCGGAGGCTAAATATATCGTTCTGGATGCAGAAGGCATCAATATGCTGGACTCTACCGGGCAAATGGTCCTGGCGCAGTTATCTGAGCGTCTGGAAAAAGCCGGGGTAATTTTTCTCGTTGCCCGCATGAAGCGTCCGTTTATGCTGACCGTACACAGTGCTGGCAACATTGGACCGATGACCGATCAAAGATATTTTTCACGTCTAACCTTCGCACTTGCCTACGCATGGAAGGATCTTGAGTGTGATGTATGTAATAACACAAAAGAATGCCCCTACCGTGCGTCCGTAGCAAAAAGATTGCATGAGGAGCGAGAGGGCATCAGTGAGGATGAAAAGGCTGTTGCTGCCACTATCTGATTCAGTTTTTTCTTCTTGTCGTTTTGTTTTTGTTGGTTGGGTTTTCTTTTAATCATCTATTATATTTTTTATTACGCTTTTCGCCTTCTATGGCGAGTATCTTTTCTTTGAGTGGCCAAAGAAAAGGTACCAAAAGAAAGGCCACCCTACCGTGTTGGCCTTCGGCATTTCTGTGCGCTTCAGCTTAGAACGGGCACTGCGGAACTCGCTTCGCTCAGACAGTCCTCGCGCTTATCCGTTCTAAGCTTGCAGTGCTCGACAACACAAAAGGGAATTTAAGGTCAAAAACCTGGTAAGTATCTCCTGTCATGTGCAGCATAAACTTTATCGTTGTTCTTCTGTCATGCCGGCGCAGGCCGGTATCCAGACACAGAAAAGAATGGATTCCGGCTAGAGTCATGCCGGACGGTAAGTGATGGGGGTTGGTTTAGTTATTGGGTTTGACCTTAAATCTCCCCATTCAGGCTCGCCGAGAAGCACAGGATGAAACGGGGATTACGGGATGTGCTGTCCGAGCGATAGCGAGTTTCACATCCCGCCGGTTCATTCGAGCATCGCAGGGCACCCATAATGGTTCTATATGGGCGAGCATGTTGGGTATCCTTTCTTTTGGTGACTTTTCTTTGGATAAGCAAAGAAAAGCCACTCGCCCATAAAGGGCGAAACTCATAAGAAAATATAAAGAAACAGATAAAAGTCTCTCACCCGCAATAAGAAAAAAGCTCAGCTAAAATTGCTTTAAAAATATAAAAGAACCAGCTTTTATTGTAAGGAAATAAACAAAAAATACCCCTATTGAAAATAAAATTTATATCCCTATATGGTTAGCAGATGTAAAGCACATCTCATTCGAATATGTGCTGAACAAACACGCGAATGCGTTTATTTATTAATTTTATAGAGGAGTGTGATATGAGAAATATCGTACGTGAGCCAAACCGTGAAGCAGCATGGGGTTTTACCAGTGATAATCTGTTAGATGATTTTTTCAGGCCATTGAATACACAGCCGAAAGAGAATATTCACGGCAGCCTTGTCCCGGTAATTGATATGCTTGAAAAAGAACATAGCTATACCGTCAGAGCAGAAATGCCTGGTGTGAAGAAGGATGATCTTGATGTCTCGGTACATGATGGATTGCTGACGATTAAAGCTGAGTCGCATCACCAGCATGAAGACAAGGAAGAAGGGCGCGTCATTCACCAGGAGCGACGCTATGGTAAATATGTCAGGACGATTCGACTAGGAAAGGATGTTGACGGAAGCAATGTAAAAGCTAAATACAGCGATGGAATCCTTGAGCTTGAGCTTCCCAAGTTGGAAGAAGTTAAGCCTAAGAAAATAGAAATATCTGTCAACTAGTTACTTTATACACGGCTAAAGCTGCCTGTTTTAGTCGACATAGCAAAAATCATCCCTTTTTAGCTGCCACCCGGCAGCTATTTTTTTGCCTCCATATTCCGTATGGGCGTTTCTGCATATAGACTGTGCATGAAACAGGGAACTCGAATACAATCCACAGATACCAATCATTTAGCAGGAATTATTCATGCCAACTTCGGAGATATCAGCCCAACAGAGAGCCAGTATACTTGCTGAAGCCCTGCCGTATCTCAGGCGCTTTAAAAAGAAGACCATCGTGGTGAAATACGGTGGCAATGCCATGGTAGATGAAAGTCTGAAAGAAGGTTTTGCGCGCGATATTGTGCTGATGAAACTGGTCGGCATCAATCCGGTAATTGTTCATGGCGGCGGCCCGCAGATTAATCAGCTGCTGGACAAAATTGGTAAAGAAAGCCAGTTCGTCAAAGGTATGAGAGTGACCGATCGAGAGACCATGGATGTTGTTGAGATGGTTCTTGGCGGCCTGGTCAACAAGGACATTGTGAACCTTGTCAACCGTCACGGAGGCAAGGCCGTTGGCTTGTCTGGTAAAGATGGTGGCCTTATTCGTGCACGAAAAATGGTGCTGAAAAATACTGATGATCCTCTGCTTGATGCTCCTGAGATTATTGATATAGGCCACGTCGGTGAAGTTGAAAGTGTTGATCCGGAAATTGTCAGGTTGCTTGAATCCGGTGAGTTTATTCCCGTCATCGCCCCAATCGGTGTCGATAATGCAGGCCAAACGTACAATATCAATGCAGATATCGTTGCTGGAACGCTTGCCCGCACATTAATGGCTGAAAAACTGGTATTAATGACGAACACAGCCGGAGTGCTTGATGACAATGGTGATGTTATGACAGGACTCAGTGCGGCTGAAGTTGATCAAATGGTAAAGTCAGGTTCCATACATGGCGGAATGCTGCCAAAAGTTGGCTGCGCACTGGATGCGGTAAAATCCGGAGTGCGGTCTGCCCATATTATTGATGGCAGAGTGGAGCATGCCCTGTTGCTTGAAATATTTTCTGATGAGGGTGTCGGCACCCTGATTACTGGCTAGTCTTCTGATAGCGCAAGCAGTGAGCAAACTGGCGACATAACGCCCTTTGTTTACTGAATCGTTGGCCAGTCGTTAGTCTGTATTCGCCTGCAAAAGAAATTCTCAAGCTTAGATTCGCTCACAGCAGCTGTACCTGCCAATGAGGCCTCAGGCAGCAGTAATCAATAAATACGACTGTTCTGAAACTCTCTCCATCAGCGAGAGATGCTGCCTGATTCCTCATGCTGAAGAATCAACTGATACACTTTTTTATAATCCTATATTTTTATCGTATGGCAGCTGTTAAGTTGTGGAACAGGGGTGAGTTTGCCTCTTGATCAAGGTTTGATTATAAGTATTAGAAAACTACATGCTCATTGCCTGATAGATTTATAATCGTGAAATCGATATGTAAAGACTGCTGCGGCGATATTAACAAGCTATCAAAGAAGAGCAGACGCGGAGCCTTTTAATATACAGAGATTAAACCAATAAAGATTTTTCCTGGAGAGATGATATCGCACATGCAGAATGGTTGACGGTCGTTATTATCTTACTCCTGGCAGTTGTTGCAGGGGCATTGATAATACGGCGGTCGCTAAAATTTGATGAGCGGCATGGCAACCTGGCAGATGGGAGAGCTACAACCACAGAATCCTGGCATGCCATAAATGTAAAAAATATTTTTGAATCTCTTAAAACAACCACTGAAGGTCTGACAGCAGAGCAGGTGGCTGACAGGCTTTCTTTTCATGGTCGGAACCGCCTGCCTGAGGCAACATCACGTGGGCCATTGCTGAGGTTTCTTTACCAGTTTCATAATGTACTTATCTATGTCTTGCTGGCTGCCAGTATGGTTACTGCGACGTTGCACCAATGGGTAGATACCGGCGTGATATTAGGTGTGGTTTTTCTCAATGCAGTGATCGGCTTTGTACAGGAAGGTAAAGCCGAGGATGCCTTGAGGGCGATCAGCAAAATGCTCTCTCCACTTGCTATGGTTATGCGTGGCGGCCGGCAATTGACAATCCAGGCTGAAGAACTGGTTCCTGGCGATATTGTGCTGCTGCAGCCAGGCGACAAAGTACCAGCAGATTTGCGATTATTTCGTGTCAAGGGCCTTCAAATTCAGGAATCAGTCCTGACCGGCGAATCGATGGCTGTAGAAAAATACACTGATCCAGTCGAACAGAAGAGTGTGCTCGGTGATCGATCCTGTATGTCCTATTCAGGAACCCTGGTTACCCATGGTCAGGGTGCAGGCGTAGTAATAGCAACGGGAACCGAGACAGAAATAGGTCGAATTAGTACGCTGGTTTCGGAAGTTGAGTCAGTCACTACACCCTTGTTACGCCAAATGACCCAATTCAGTCGTTGGCTTACGCTGGCGATCCTGCTGATTGCCGCACTGACTATCGCTTTTGGCTCGCTAGTGAGAAATTATGCCGTCACCGACATGTTTCTTGCTGCAGTTAGCCTGGTGGTGGCCGCAATACCTGAAGGTTTGCCTGCAATTATGACTATTACCCTGGCAATC
>JGI858J16261_1000064_pt1 | contig 12864 bp, 8 predicted proteins | sample TiedelARG03_113m_FD_16261 | JGI IMG/M metagenome (IMG submission 16261) | reverse complement strand
GCAAGCAGGTGGTTATGGCGGGCCTGGACCCTATGGTCGGCCACCTGTGCCTTACGGTGGGCCACGCCCTTATGGGCAGGGCGCTCCCTATGCAGGCCCTTATGGTGGCAGATCAGGACCCTGGAATAACGGTGGCTGGAATCGTGGTCCATGGGGTGGTAACAACAATGGTTTTGGCAACTGGTTCGGTGGCAACAGGGGCCCGTACGGAAATAATGGACCATTCGGTGACATGTTTGGCGGCGGCAGAAATGGTATATGGGGCATGCATCCTGATGAATGGTTTACCAGTGACCCGGAAGATGGCTTTTCCTATATGTGGGACGACATGATTAATGCACCAAGCGAAATGGGCGAGATGCCAGGTGGCTGGAATGCGCCATCGATCAGTGTACCGAACCCGGTTGATATAGGTAGTGAATTCAGAGATGAAGCGCCCAATCTGATGCGTGAAGTTCCTGATATGATAAATGTGAACTAGCCTGGCTGAATTTAATATATATTACGATGGGCATACAATTTAAAGCATTGTAAGATTGAATAAAAAGCCCTTCGCGTTTAACGACGTGAAGGGCTTTTTTTATAATAAATATTTAACTCCAGCATGCTAATTGTCGTTTTAGTTTTAGTTTTATTGCAAATTGCTGGTTTTTTTCTTTCTAAAATAGTGAATGCATAACCTGTTGTAAGCTGATATCAAAGGACTATTGCCTCGCAGGTAGAGAAGTGTAATTTACTCTTGCTTGCCAAACTTGTTTGCGTTCGCTGTTGAGTTGCCCAGTCATCAGGTACTTGTATGGATAATCCTGAAGTGGGATCTCTATAATCTTGTAAAGATTGAAGAACTCCATGATGGCCCTGTTCGAATAGTCCCGCTTGTAAGAAACAATCTGGGTGGTGAATGACGCTTTATTTAAAATTAGCAGTATATTATTGCATGTGGTATTAATGAAGTTCGCCAGCGTACGAGAGCAGGCAATCTAATAAAACAGTACTTGTTTCATCAAAGGAGAATGAAAATGCGTAAAGTTATTTTGGCTTTTATCATAACGCTGTTGGCGATGCCGGCTATGGCAGACAACGGACTGGTGACAGTCAAGAGTGCTAATGATGTTCCAACAACGGCCGACAAGCTGGTCAAGGCTTTGACGGCAAAAGGAATGACAGTATTTGAAGTTATTGACCATGCTAAAGGAGCCGCCAGTATTGGTGCAGAGTTAAAACCCACCACACTGGTGATATTCGGCAATCCAAAAGTCGGTACACCGCTAATGAAATGTTCACGTACTGCAGCTATTGATCTGCCACAGAAAATGCTGATCTGGACTGATGACTCAGGGCAAACCTGGCTGGCCTATAACGACCCTGTGTATATGGCAAAGCGCCATGATGTTAAAGGCTGTGATGAGGCAATAAAAAAGGTCACCGGTGCGTTGGGTAAATTTTCTGCGGTAGCGACGGCACCATAAGATCAGGCCAATGACAAAGGACTAAAGATGAATGACAAGCTGACTTGTGATCTTATCCTTAGTCTTTAGTCCTTTGTTGCTCTCACTAGAGCAATTTAAATTCCCTGAACAATGCCTGTAAGCGCTTTTCTGAAGCGGGACTAGCGGTTCCAAGCTCCTGTGCATAGAGTGAGATTCGGAATTCTTCCAGCATCCAGTGGCAGGACTCCAGTTTTTCCTGCTGCTGCTCTGACAGCTCATGCCATTGCTCAATTTCCTCAAGGTATTTGTTCATGAAAGGAGATAGTATTTTCCTTCCCTGGGCATCTTTGCCGGGGTTGTTTTCATGTTTTTGCAGGCGCACAAGGACACCTTTGAGGTAGCGTGGGTAATGCTTGAGTTGACCTAATCCTGTGTTTTGAAGGTATTCCGCGTAGATAAGATTCTGTAGCTGCTGATTTATATCTGCAATGGTCTCCGCCGGCAGATAGGCAGTCTTTTTTTTCAGTGATAATTCACATTGGTGATAGAGGTTTAAAGCTTTAAGGTTTACCTGGCATAGGCGGCTTGCTGTTTCGGTCAGTACCTTACTGCCTTGTGCCAGCATCTGTTCAAATTCATTTTTTTTCCTCGGTAAGCAAGGCATGTTGAGGAAACACTGGTCAAGACAAGTGGCAATAATGTCATCGTGCAGTTCCTGGCAGCTACCCACCTTGACGAAATACAGGCATTGCTGTTGCAGGTCTGGTAGCTGCTTGCGCAAGTAACGTGACTGTTCCGGCAGGCTTTTCAAGATAAGGGCCTGTAGGCCTGTACGGTGAAGTTGTTCTGCGCTAGAGGCATCATCGAGAACATCAATAGAAAGTGTTCCCTCATCGTCTACGCACAATGCTGGGTAGCCGATGATCTGCATATTACCGAGGCTCTGTTTTATTTGTTGCGGCAGGTCAGAAAAATCCCAGCTTTTGATATCATCCTGCTGTATTTCCCAGGTTGGTATATCTTCGAAAACTTTACTGGCTGAATCACCAAATTCCTCTTTAAGGCTTTCCAGGTTACGGCTGACTGCCAGAGAGGTGCCACTAGCATCCAGCAGGCGAAAAACCATTTTCAGATGATCAGGCAGCTGTGTTAGCTGCAACTCCTGAGGCCCGATTTTCAGGCCTTTTAATTCCATCAGGCAGCGGCTGAGTGTCGTCGTTAGAGCTACCCGTGACATCTTCTGCGGGTTTACCCATTCCAGGCACTGGCTTACCGTATCGGGAATCGGTACCAGTTGGCGCCGATGATTTTTTGCCAGTGCTTTGAACAGGCTTGTGAGTTTTTCACGAATTAGACCGGGTACCAGCCAGTCAAAGTCAGACTGCCGAAGGTTATTTAACTGGTGTAATGGAATATGTACGGTTACACCGTCCAGTGCATGACCCGGTTCAAACCGGTAGGTCAGCTTGTAAGTAATCGTTCCTATCAGCAGATGGTCTGGAAAAAGCTTGTCGGAATGGGCTGTTTCTCGCTGCAGTAAATCCTCTTTCTGCATGCGTAATATATCCGGATTGCTCTTTTGCTGATTTTTTAGCCAATGGTCAAAGCTGCGTGATTGATAGATATCTACAGGAACCATGCTGTCATAGAAGCTATAAATATGTTGATCATCAACTAATACATCACGCCGCCGGCGCTTATGCTCCATGTGCTCAAGCTCATCTATTAGCATGCGGTTGTTTTTCAGTGTCTGGTTTTGTTTGTGATAATGCCCTTCAACCAGTGCTTCGCGGATAAAGATTTCTCGTGCCACTTTCGGGTCAATGGGACCTAAGTGGACTGCTCTTTTGGCCACCACTACGAGGCCAAAAACAGTAACCTGTTCATTCGCCATCACGCGGCCCTGAGATTGTACCCAGTGAGGTTCAGAATAGTGTTTCTGACAACGGTCTCCGGCAGTCTGTTCTATCCATTCGGGTGCTATCTTTGCGTTCGTGCTGGCAAACAGGTGCTGGGTTTCAATCAGGCTGGCGGACATAATCCATCGCGGTGACTTCTTTGCCAGCACTGAATCCGAAGCCAGACGAAATTGACGGCCTCTCGGCCCTTTGTAGTTTCGGCCATCATCATGTAGTCCGATATGACTCAACAGCCCGGTTAATATGGCACGGTGTATCGCTTCGTGGCTGGCATCAGTCTGTTCCAGTTTGTTGCGGGTAAACTGACGTGACAATTGTCTATGTATGTCTATCCATTCCCGCATACGCATCCACGATAGAAAGTGCTGACGGCACCAGCGACGCAGTTTATTCTGACTTAATTGTTCTGACTGTTTGTGATAAGAAAACCAGATATTTAACAGGGTGATGAAATCAGAATCATCTGCTTTAAATTCACGTTGTTTTTGTGCCGCCTGCTCGCGTTGATCATGCGGACGTTCACGGGGATCACGGACGCTCAGAGCAGAGCAGATTATCAGGCATTCCTTGATGCAGTTGAACTGCCGGCCGGCGATAAGCATGCGGCCAAGTCTGGGATCCACAGGCAGGCGCGAGAGTTCCTGTCCCAATCTGGTTATTCGCTGTCTGTGATCAAGGGCGTCGAGTTCCTCTAATAATCGATAGCCATCACGTATAACGCGTGGGTCAGGTGTATTAATGAATGGAAAGTCTTCCAGTTTCCCGAGCCTTAAATTACTCAGTGAGAGGATGACGCTGGCAAGGTTTGTGCGCAGAATTTCCGGATCGGTAAACAGGGCTCGTGAATTGAAATCATCACCGCTGTAGAGACGAATGCAGATGCCTGCCGCATTGCGACCGCATCTGCCCTGGCGCTGGTTTGCGCTAGCTTGCGAGATGGGTTCTATCGGTAATCGCTGAACTTTGCTGCGGTAGCTGTAGCGTGAGATGCGCGCCAGCCCGGTATCGATGACATGTCGTATGCCCGGGACTGTAAGCGAAGTTTCTGCGACATTGGTTGCTATGATGATGCGCTGCTTGCTGCCACTGTGAAAAATTCTGTCCTGTTCGCCTGTAGATAACCTGGAATATAGCGGCAGGATTTCGATCTCGGATAAAAGATGTCTGCGCAGTGCATCGGTCGCCTCGCGAATTTCTCTTTCGCCGCTGACGAAGATAAGAATATCTCCTCGACTTTCTGCAGCAAGCTCATCTACTGCATGTAAAATGCCCTGCAGCATGTCGCGATCCTGTTGATCAGAATCTTCCGTAACAAGCGAGCGATAGCGTGTTTCTACCGGGTAACTGCGTCCTGAAACCTCAATCACAGGCGCATCATTAAAAAATGTCGAAAATCCCTGTGGGTCGATGGTTGCGGAGGTAATAATGAGCTTTAGTTCAGGCCGCCTGGGTAATAACTTTTTCAGGTAGCCGAGCAGGAAATCAATATTCAGGCTGCGTTCATGTGCCTCATCGATAATTATAGTGTCATATTCACGTAGCAGCTGGTCGTGCTGACTTTCGGCAAGAAGAATGCCATCTGTCATCAGTTTTATATAGGTATTCGGGTGGCTGCGATCATTAAATCGAATTTTATAACCCACCGATTTGCCGAGTTCACTGCTCAGTTCTTCTGCAATCCGGGCAGCAACACTGCGTGCTGCCAGTCTGCGTGGCTGGGTATGTGCAATCTTGCCAGTGATGCCTCTGCCCAACTGTAGACATATTTTTGGTATCTGTGTGGTTTTTCCGGACCCTGTTTCACCGCAGACAATAACGACTTGATGTTCCTCAATCAGCCTGCTTATCTCATCACGATGCTGATTAATGGGTAATGCATCATCGAATGTTGCAGCAGGGCATTGCAACTTGCGTAGTTCGAGTCTTTTCAGGCTATCATTGGCATCATTGTCCAATACCACCTGTGGTTTAGTTTGTTTGCGGTCTTTCTGTGACATGAATACGTTGAATCGATCGAGTCAGAGCTGGGAAAGTGTACGTGGTCATTAATAATATTTCAGGATTATAGCAAGCATGTCCGATATCTATCTTTTCAATAAACCTTACGGCGTATTAACACAGTTTACTGACAGAGATGAACGGCCGGTGCTGGCTGATTTTATTGATGTTCCTGCTATTTATCCGGCAGGGCGGCTGGATAAAGATAGCGAGGGACTGTTGCTGTTGACCAGTGACGGCAAATTACAGCAGGCTGTATCTGATCCCGCTTTCAAACTGGCAAAGACATACTTTGTACAGGTAGAAGGCATACTTGATGATGAAGCATTGGAGAGGTTGCGAACAGGGCTGCAATTGAAAGATGGTATAACCAGGCCCGCCCGGGTATCTAAACTGGCAGCGGAGCCAGAAGGTCTATGGCAACGCAACCCACCGGTACGGTACAGAGCCAGCATACCGGACAGCTGGATAGAGTTGACCATCAAAGAGGGCAGAAACCGCCAGGTAAGACGCATGACTGCAGCCGTGGGCCACCCAACATTGCGCCTGATTCGCTATGCCATTGGTGATTTTAGGCTTGATGGTTTGCAGCCCGGTGAGATAACGCAACTGCCAGCTGAAGAGGTAGAAAAGTTTATATCGGCTTTGCCTCGACGTGGCAGGAAAATAAGCAGGAGGAGATAGAGGGCAGGTATACAGTATAAGTAAAACGTTCTTTTTAATGCTGTTGTTGTTTCGGACTATTCCACTCCGAAATCAAATCATCAAAGCGACGGATAGATATCAATAAAACCTCGGCGTTAATTCCCGCTTGCTGAAAATAGTATTCCGCAATGGTATGTATATCACTGTTTTCAGGGATCCCCACACGGGTTCTTATCATCTGCTGGCAGCGTGGCAGGAAAACCCATTGCAGCCATTGCGGTAGCTGTAAAGTGTCATAGCAGAACGGCATCTGGCTATGCAGGTCATGTAGCGGCGGCTGCTCATCTTCCCACAAATTAAGTAAGCGTAATTCTTTTTCAATATCAATAAGAGCATCTTCGAGTCGTTTCATGGTTTTAGTTTCAAGTGTCAAGTTTCAAGTGTCAAGACTGAAAGTAAAACAAGTATGAACCTTCTAGCATCGGAGATTATTATATAAAAATATTCTATTCCTGATTTACTTTTGCTGAAACTTGAAACTTGAAACTTGAAACTTGAAACTTGAAACTTGAAACTTGAAACTTGAAACTTGAAACTTGAAACTTGAAACTTGAAACTTGAAACTAATCCCACTTGACCCTTAGTGTCTGTATTGCTAGTCTTAACCACGTTCAGCAGGATTAGCTGAACGGTTTCAATTAATCATATGGAGATGAATCATGAAAACACCCACCTTAGTATCAAACTCGTCAACAATTCGTAAACCTGCCCTTTTTCTTCTTATAGCTGGATTGCTTAGTTTTAGCCAGTTGTCGTCCGCTGCGGGTGCCTGTAAGGGGATGCAGCAGGATGCCTGTAGTAGCAATAACAGTTGTAGCTGGATAAACAGTTACAGCACCAAAAAGGGTAATACGATCAAGGCCTATTGCAGGAATAAGTCAAAATCCAGCAAAAGCACGGATGTTCCTGGTAGCAGTAAGGCTGAAAAAAATGATAAACAAGGCTGACTGTATTGAATTTAATCTAAAGCTTTTCTGATTGCTTAGTGTCGTCATTCCGGGTCAATGCGAGGATTCGCCAGGCTTGGCGACACTCAGATAAGTTGTGCTTACTCTTCTGGGCTGAGGCTCAGGGCAAGCATTTCTTCGGCAGCATCAGCAGTGACGGCCGGACTAAAGTAAAAGCCCTGAGCTTCGTTACAGAGCATGCTGTTGAGAATATCCAGCTGCTCCTGTGTCTCAACTCCTTCGGCAACAACGGGTATTGTAATGCTATGCCCCAGGGTAATAATGGAGCGCACAATTGCCTTGTCCATCATGCCATGTGCCAGATCTTTAATAAATGTACGGTCTATTTTGAGTCGATCAACAGGAAATTTTTTTAAATATTCCATTGAAGCATAGCCTGTTCCAAAATCATCAATGGCGAACTTTACACCCATCGCTTCGACTTTGCGCAGAGCAGAAATAGTGTGCTCTTCATGTTGCATAAATGAACTTTCTGTAATTTCAAGTTCTAGCAGTTCTGGTTTAATCCCTGTTTCAGCAAGTACAGCCTTGATATCAGCGGCGATGTCACCAAACATGATTTGGTGGGTGGAAAGGTTCACTGCAATTCTGATTGCATGCGCGGATGATTTGTTCAATCGGGCAATATTGTTACATGCTTCAGACAATACCCAGCGCCCAATGGGTATTATCAGTCCGGTCTCTATCGCAACATCAAGGAACTTGTCTGGCGTCAGCAAGCCGAGTGTCGGGTGCTGCCAGCGTATAAGTGCTTCGAATCCAGTGATACATTTTGTACCTAGTGCTATCTGCGGCTGGTAATGCAGGACGAATTCATTTTTATCCAGCGCATATCGGAGGCTTGATTCCAGCTTTATATTAGCCGTCGCTTTTTCATTTAACGCATTATAATAAAATTGGTAATTGTTACGGCCTGAAGCCTTGGCATAATACATTGCTGCATCGGCATTTCTTATTAGTTCGATGGCATCCTGGCCATGTTCTGGATAGATGCAAATACCAATGCTTGTGGTGATGAAAGTCTCTGCTCCATTTAGAAATACGGGACGTTCTATTTCTTTAGTAATTCGTTCAGCAAGAGAAGCCGCTTCACTCTTGTTTTTAATTTCATCCATCAGTATGGTGAATTCATCACCACCAAAACGAGAAACAATATATTGGTTTCCAACCAGCGATTGCAGACGTAAAGCGACGGTTGTCAGCAATTCATCGCCGACAGGGTGACCCATTGAGTCATTGATGATTTTGAAGCGGTCAAGATCAAGAAAGAGTATTGCCAGGAGTGTTTTATTATTTCTTGCCTTTTCCAGGGATTTACCCAGTGCTTTATGAAACAACAGTCTGTTGGGAAGATTTGTTAACACGTCATGATGCGCGAGGTGATGTAGTTGCTGGGTTGATTGTTGCAGTATGCTGATATCGGTGAATATAGTGAGGTATTGGGATATGCCTCCAGTCTCAGCGGTGGTTGCGGTAACTGTGACCCATGCCTGGAACGGCTTGCTGGATTTTTTGTTAAGATTTAATTCTCCTTCCCAGCTTTGATCGGACTTGAGTTTTGAAATGACGCCGTGAAGGGATTCAGCGCCGACATCAATATTTAATAGTTCTTCAATAGCATGGCCAATCGCCCCTCTTTCTGAAAAACCGGTAATTTTTAAAAATGCACGGTTGACCGCCTGAACTATCCCATCGGGATCGCTGATAACGACAGCATTATTAGTGTTGTTGAAAACCAGCGAAGATAATCGCAGTTTTTCTTCAGTAGTCTTTTCATTGGTTATGTCACGGAACAGTACAGCAGCACCCAGCGATTTGTCTCGACGGTCAACTGGAGCAAGTACGACTGAGGCAGGGAATTGTGATCTATCGTAGCGTTTAATGAAAACATTTGAGCAATTAATCTGATCTCTTCCATCAAACAATTGCTGTATTTCAAATAGACCTGTGACGGGCTGAACAGCAGCATTTTCATCAGGAAGCAGAATATCAAACAAGCCCATACCGACAAGTTCACCTGTCTGATCATTGAGCATCGATTTGGCGGTATTGTTCAACAGGGTAATCCTGCCATCATTGCCGATCATCATCAGGCCTATGCCCATGGAATTTATGATGGCGCCTAATTTGTCTCTTTCCGCTGCTAGTTTAGTTGCCGTGGATTTTTTTAATGAGTCGTAGAGTGCGCTCGTTTCATCTGATGATCTTTGCAGGGAGTGCTCGAGGGCGAGTCGATCCTTGTCAGATTGTATATAGCTGTTACTGATCTGGTTGAGCAATGTGTACCAGATATCTTCGGTGAGTGAATCCAGAGACGCAATATCCAGCTCTTTTAGCTGGTGTGCCAGATTTTTGTGCATTCCTGTAGTCATAAGCTTATTTTAGTTTAGCTTATTTAAGTTATAAATGTGTTTCTTTAGCCAAACAGTCTGAATTGATTCGCTATATGCTGTGATGAATATCATCAGTCAATCGCATGGGTTCAGTACAGGGTTTGAGCGCACGAGTCTTTTCAATTTAGACCTAATATTACTGAGGTGTCTATATTTAAGTCGATCAACTAAGTATATATCTACCCTTCGTATCTTAGCTTTATAATCACAAAAAAATCCAATCGTAACTGCTTTGAGAACATACAGTAGGCGTCGAAACAGCAGGAAATGTGTATTATTTCTGCTAGATTTGCTAGAAATACCTGAGGATAATCAGATAAGAGAAATCATCATGGCATAGTTCAGTCACGCACTGGAGGCGTTGCTTATGAACAGGTACATAATCAGAATTTTGAATCTGACACTTATTATCATCTCTGTCAGTAGCCCCGTGCATGCCCAGCAGGCAGGTGATCAACTGTCAGCAGGTATGGTGAACCCAGGCTATGTTGAGAAGCCTGCCTGGTTCAAGGATTCTTTTCTCGATATTCGAGACGATATTACTGAGGCGACAGAATCTAGCAAGCGAGTGCTATTATATTTTTATCAGGATGGCTGCCCGTATTGTGAACGCCTGGTCAAAGAAAATATGTCACAACAAAATATCGTTGTTAACTTACAGAAAAATTTTGATGTAATTGCTATCAACATGTGGGGTGACCGTGAAGTCGTCGGGCTTGATGGCAAAGAGACTACAGAAAAGAACTTTGCTGTAGTCAATAAAATCATGTTCACACCTACCTTGCAGTTTCTCGACGAAAGGGGCAGTCATATCCTTCGCTTGAATGGTTATGTTCCACCGCATAAATTCAAGCTTGCACTCGATTATGTCGGTCTGAATCAGGAAAAGGACGGCAGCTTTCGCGACTACATGGAGAAATTCAGGCTACCGGCAGACAGTGGCAAACTTCATAACGATGCTTCATTTATGCAGCCACCATATGATCTCTCATTGCGACGGTCTGACAAACCCCTGCTGGTGTTCTTTGAACAGAAAAACTGCCCCCCCTGTGATGAATTACATAATGACATTTTAATGCAGGGCGGCTCTCAAGAGTTGTTAGAGATGTTTGATGTGGTGCTGCTGGACACCTGGTCAAAAAGTTCGCTAATCACCCCGCAGGGGAAAAAGACCACAGCGGAAGAGTGGGGAAAGAGCTTACAGCTGACCTATGTTCCAACTATGCTATTCTTTGATAGCAGGGGTGTAGAAGTATTCCGTGCAGAAGGCTGGCTGCGTACTTTCCATGTGCAGTCATCTATGGAGTATGTGGCAAATAGAGAGTATCTTAACGAGAAAGAGTTCCAGCGTTTTGTCGAAGCGCGTGCCAGTAAGTTGAGAGAAAAGGGCATTGATGTTGACCTGATGAAATAATAGTATGTATCAGGTCACAGTTATTTTCAGGAACTTGACAGATATTAACGAGTCCTAACAGTTAACCTCATAGTGCAGATGGATAGATGAATCTCAGGCGGCTTATCATAGTGCTTTCTCTTTTACTGGTTGTTTCCCCGGTATCTGTCGCCTATTCCACACTGATGGTTGACAGCGAAACGGAACAATCCTCGCATTGTGATACGCCTTCTCAGCAGCAGAGCAAGAAATCCTGTTGCCAGGATGATCAATGTAATGACAATCACTGCAAGAGTCTGCAATGTCACAGCATCGTTCAATTACAGGCACTGTCTGTACCCATGCAGCTAGCATCTCATATAGTTGGTAATTCGTTTGCATCTGCGCTCTTGCTATATGGGCCTGACAAAGACTCAGCAAACAATCTTCTTCGACCACCGATATACATGCTCTGAAAGCGATATGACCCCGGCGATACAGGGGCTGTGTTTTTTGCATGCCAATCTGGACATGCGAGCTATTAGAGGTGTAATAAATGAAGTTTTTTCTCATTCGGTACCTGTGTGTACCACTACTGCTGTTTTCAGTTCAATCTGCTGCTTTAGAGGGTTTTGAGGACGAAGATGTCCTTACACTTGAGCAGGCAATATCATTAACAATAGATTCCGAGTCAGTTTCTCAGTCACTCAAATATCGGGCGCTGGGATTTGAAGAAGAGTCTATTGCTGAAATTGGACTGCCTGACCCAAAGCTAAAACTTGGTGCTATGAACCTGCCAACGGATTCTTTTGACCTTGATCAGGAGGCGATGACNCAGTTACAGGTAGGCGTCATTCAGTATTTTCCCCGAGGCTCCAGCCGCTCTATAAAGTCCAGNATGAATCAGCAGAAGGCAGAGAAAGCACATTTTATGTCAAAGGATGCGCTGTTAAAGGCGGCCTACGATGTCAGTAAAAACTGGCTGGAGCTTTATTACTGGCTAAGGGCTGAGGAGATAGTTAAACAAAGCAGGGGCTGGTTCAGCAACCTGGTCGGTGTTACCGAATCCCGTTACCGGGTCGGCAGTGCCACGCAGCAGGATGTTGTCCAGTCAGAGCTTGAACTGGACCGGTTGACGGACCGACTTGAGGGCATACGAATAAAGCAGGACATTGCACGCTCTGATCTATCTCGCTGGATTGGCGCGCAAGCAAGCATGCGTGGTTTACCGAATGAACTGCCGTTAATGTTGTCACCAGGGATATCAGATGCATTGCCGGTTCTGGCGAGTCATCCTGTTATACAGGCCACGGATGCAGAAATCAGGGCCAGCAGCGACAGTGTTGATTTATCTCGCCAGTCGTACAAGCCCGGCTTTGCGGTCGATGTCACCTACGGTGACCGCAGTGGAGAGAACCCTGACGGCAGCGAGCGGGCAAACTTTCTTTCAGCAATGGTGTTGATGGATGTGCCGCTGTTTACGGATAAGCGACAGGATAGAAAACTGGCCTCATCGCAGCAGAACCTGGAAGCAGTAAAACAGGAGCGTGAAACTGCGCTGCGTAAATTGCTCAGCCAGCTGCAACGATCACAGTCATCATTGCGTATTCTTGATCGCCAGATGCTGCTGTATCGCGACAAGCTTATTCCACAGTCGCATACTCATTCAGAGCTTGCGCTAAAGTCATACGAAAATAATCGGGTTGAGTTTAACTCTGTTTTGCGAGCTCGAGTCGCTGAACTTGATACAACTCTCAAGGGCATTCGTCTGCAAGTAGACAGGGCGCAGGCAATTGCCATGCTTAATTACCTGGCAGGAGAAGCGCAATGAAAATAATGAATATATTTGTCATCCTGCTGTTAACAGGCCTGTTGAATAGCTGCAACGAAACTGCAGAAGAGGTGAGTACGGCAGCGACTGAGAATGAAAAGGAAGTTGACTACTGGGTTGCGCCTATGGATGCAAACTACCGGCGTGATAAACCCGGTAAGTCGCCTATGGGTATGGAACTGGTGCCAGTCTATAAAGAACAAGCCACAGAGGTGGAGGAGAAAAAACTGCTCTACTGGGTTGCACCT
>JGI858J16261_1000063_pt1 | contig 12895 bp, 13 predicted proteins | sample TiedelARG03_113m_FD_16261 | JGI IMG/M metagenome (IMG submission 16261) | reverse complement strand
TGAAAGGTCTCGACGAATGGCGTCTTCATCACGAGTACCGTAGATATTATCTGCCAGTAAACGGCCTTGCTCACCGATACGATGTGTGGATTCGTCCTGGTGGCTACTTTCCGGGGCTCCACGATAAGTCGCCACTTCAATCACTTCTCTACCGAATCGAACGTGAACTATCTTAAATCTGCGCCCGATTACCCTTGCGTTGCGGAATACCCGGCGGACCTGTTCCGGACTGGCATTTGTCGATACATCAAAATCCTTCGGTTCAAGACCAAGCAGTAAATCGCGAACGCAACCTCCGACAAGATAGCTGTCATAACCTTTCTGCTTCAGACCTTTTAATACCGTCATCGCATGACGGCTAATCAGGGACTGATTTAAACCAAGTGACTTCCCGGAATACTGTGATGGCTGGATTAAATTCAAGCTTTCGGTGGCCTGTGTGTTCATTTATAATAATGGATTGTAATAAGTGCTAATTTTATCATTTTTCTGCAAACCATTTCTTAAAATGCTCCCTTCGTCTAGTGGTCCAGGACTCTGGCCTCTCACGCCGGCAACAGGGGTTCGAACCCCCTAGGGAGCGCCATATAAAACAAAGACTTAGCACATTTGCTAGGTCTTTTTTTATTTCATATGTAAACCAGGTGTAATTTTGCCAGGTGTTTTTTACACATGTGCAATAACAATTTATTTACCCCAGCCGACCTCAAGCCAGCCTTATTTCATCTTCCAGGTGTTCAAATTGGTTGATGATCCGGTTGTCTTTGATGTGGATAAGGGTATGAACACATAATTGAATGACAGTTAATGAGCTACAACGGTCGTTTTACAAAAAGAGAAATACTCCATACAGTTTCATTTTGTCAGATATGGGAGTGTAGATTTGTGTATAGGCTATAAGATAGACAGGCCTGCTAGTAAGAAGGATTTCCACTGCGTATTTCACTCTAGTTGCAAGGGTTTCCCATTACGTATATCTACTTACGTATTTCCTCTAATTGAAACTATAATTTTCTGCTTTATAATTTCCATCTTAATAATAAAAAAACCATATAGTTTAAATAAGATTCTACTTATAAATAAACAAGATATGAGGAGAAATATATGAGAACTACAGGGACGCCAAAGGTTAAGACTTCTTCAAGTATATTCAACACTCTGCCAGGAATAAGCATCATGTCAATCAGCTTAGATGCTCATTCTGAATCCACAGAAGAAGTCTGCAACAAACCAATATTCAAAATGTGAAAGAACAGCAATCTGAGCGCTTGTGGTCTCCAGACGAAGAGACACTAAAGGCAGAGCAATCTGGCAAACTATATACCTATAACTGTTTTACCTTTAAGACATTAAATGATTTTTCGATACCCACTAAGGTCGTATAGTAAACGCGCACTTTCATCCTATTCTTAAAACGAAAGATAAAGAAGGTACTCTTGTCGCAAGTATTATTGAAGATGAAGATTGTTAGGCCAACCTAAGTTGTTGAATAACTATCCTCCTCCTAAGGCCAGGATTCGCCCTGTTATTATCAGGGCATTTTTTTGTAATTATGACCGCAGTTGGCAGATAGCAGATAATTATCTGTTTAACGCTACTTCCGAAACGAGGCTAGCAACCTGATAAATTAATAGGGCTAGCCCTAACCCCGAACAGATAATCCAGTGGACTAGCCCTAATCCCCTGATAACTGAGAGTTACAGCGATGCCGATATCGCTGATATAAGGGGACAGCATTTCTGCCTAGAGGTTGCCCTCATGGGTTCAGTATAGGACCAATCTGGATTACTGCCAGTCCAGGAATGAACTGATGTGGTGATCAGGAATGATGTGAGGATGGGGTATTACAGATATTCAGCATGTACGAATTGAAGATTGGCCTGCTAACGACACATTGGTTTTCCCAGCTATAATAGACCACTAGTTATGTCTAAAAAGTAGGTCTGGAACATACTTTTGCTTTAATCCCGTAGTGGTGAGACGCAAGGATACGTCGAACAATCTGTGTATTATTAATCTCAATCAATTTCACCCTGATTTGTACAGAAGCCCCCTGGCTAAGGAAGCATTATTGGAAATGTAATAATTATTGACTAAGATTGATTTTATAATTACCACAAACTTGCAAGGATACCTCCATGTCATCAATAAAAGCACTGATCGTCGACGATTCTAAATCCGTCCGTTTCTCACTGAGTAAAATGCTGAAGCAATACAATGTCGAGGCCGACTCCGTAGAATCTGGCGCTGAAGCCCTCGACTTTTTGAAAAATGCTGATAAAGCACCAAGTGTCATTTTCATGGATCACATGATGCCCGGTATGGATGGATTTGAAACGACACGCGCCATCATTGCAGATGACGACATCACCGATATCCCGATTATCATGTGTACATCAAATGATGGAGAAAATTATTTTGCTGAGGCAAAGAGTATCGGCGCGCACAGCACTATCGCCAAGCCACCTACTCCCGAAAGCCTGAAAGAAGTCATAGATAATCTCGTTTGTGAACCTGAAGCCACAGCAGCGCCAGCTGAAGCTGCAGCAACTATTTCAAGTGAACAAATTGAGCAAATGGTACAGGCAGCCATCAACCAGAAACTGGAAGAAAACATCGAGACCATCACTAATAATGTGATTACGCAGGTTGAAGCGCGTATACAGGAACGGGTATCTGAAAGTGTCGTTAAGGAAACCGCCCGAATACAGGATGAAACACTGATTGCCTGTAATACACAACTTCACGATCTACGTGAAGAGGTCATCAAGGCAAGTAAGGAGCAGACCAACGACCTTATCCAGGCTGAACTGGAAGGCCATATTGGAGAAACTATCCAGTCCGGCCTGGATGATCTTAANAACAAGGCCCATGAAATCGAAAAATCCTGGCTGGCTGATCAGGAGCAGCTTAGAACTATAGTTAATGATTCAGCGGAAAAAGCAGCCGAAGCGATTATGGCCAACTCTGGCGATGAAGCCCCTGGGATCGAGACAGAGGTCGCTGAACATGTGGTGAAAGTAGCTAGCGACTCCACATCCGCTGAATATACTGCAAAGCAAGCACGTACAATGGCAATAGTGGCCGGGGTTGTCGGAGTTTTAGCTGCAGCGATAGTATATTTTATCAAATAATGGCACCTAACAAACAAGTGACACTAAACATGACTTCAATTCGCAAGGAATAATCCCGCAATCCGTCTAAAGTTCGGGGAAGGCAATAACTCTGAACGTGAAAATCATACCAGCAGGACGACTCTTGCTGTCTGCGATGCAATTGCGATTTTAGATAATTCAATTGTGTTAGCAGAACCATTCGTCATTCAGTACCACCAATATTTGCACCATGCATATAATTAAAAACCGCCTTATATGGCGGTTTTTTTTCGCACAGAACATCGGACTGGCCAGGAACAAATACCTTAATAATCACCCCGCGGGGTGTTTTTTTTTTATTAAGGGAACGGCAGCTATCCAGCTATACAAGTCATTTTTATATCCATGCAACCGTTTACCGAGAATGGATAAGCGGTGTATTAATTTATATGAACGGTATATTTTTGTTGACTATTGGTATTTTTATACTATTTTATAGTTATCGGAAGCAATCATACGAAAAATATCAATTACTTAATGTCATATTTGGAGAATTTACAGGTGTTGAGCCGATTTATAAAAATAGAAGATAGCAATTTAATTCCGTTTCTTAAAAAGAAGAAGAAACTATTCAAATCTAAAATTGACTATGCTTTGCACACTGACCATATGCATTACTTCCCTAAAAAAGAGGTGCTGGAATTCAGGAAAAATATGTCGTCGAAATCCATTGACCCAAGATGCGTGGTATGTGGATTGCGGTTGACCCAATATCGCACCCAGATTCAATATCAAACACTGGAATTACCTGCATATAAGGATGGCAAGTAATGTATTACTTGAATTCAGTCATCCATATATAAAAAGTATAAAAAGAGAAGCTTGAGGTTAAGCATGAAAAATATAATTAAGGTATTAGTATTAGCAACTGTACTGGTTAGCACATCTGGGTATGGTGCTATGATGCTTGGACAAGGTGGTAAGTCATGCGATACATGGGCTAAAGATAGAAAAGAAGCTAGCGTGATAACATTTACCAATCAAGCATGGGTACTCGGCTATCTATCAGCAACAAATTCTTATGGCTATGAAAAAGATTTTCTGAAAGGTAGTGATAATGCTGAGTTATTTATCTGGATAGATAACTATTGCAATCAACACCCATTGAAAGATATCGACGATGCATCAAATGCCCTTGTTAAAGTGCTATTAAATAGTTAGTTGTGTGGCAACAAACCTCGCCTGACAATTACCGCTATGCGGCTAACTTCTTTTTGAGTATTTCATAAGGTGTTTTTCCTTTCAACGATGAATGAGGTCGGTGATAGTTATAAAACGCCTCCCACTCAGCTAGCTGCTTCTTTAAATTTCTGTCTCCAGTGTAAGTAAGTAACTGGTAAAACTCCTGTTTATCCGTCAAGTGAGATCGTTCGACTTTTCCATTGAGATGAGGACTTGCGGGTTTTATATCGCGATGTATGATGCCGCTGTCTTCACAGTGCCAATGAAACTTTGACTGAAATTCGTGACCATTATCAGTGTGTACATACTTGATCCGGAATGGAAACTTATCGATAACATAATCAAGAAAATCTATTGCATTACTCCTCGTATCGTTTGTGTTTCGTTTCGAGAAATCATGCCTTCCCTCTCTCGCTGGCAATTGGGGTTCGAATCCCCCAGGGAGTGCAATTAAAATGGTATTTTGTTTAGGGATTACATAAAACCTGACACGTAAGCCATAACATGCTCTTTTTCAGCCCCTGGGATGGTGCTGTTGATGGAGTTTGTTAAGTCTTTCGCGCGCAACGTGCGTGTAAATCTGCGTTGTGGATAAATCAGAATGTCCCAGCAGCATCTGCACCACACGCAGGTCAGCACCATGGTTAAGAAGGTGAGTGGCAAATGCGTGCCTTAGTGTGTGCGGGGATAAATGTGTATTGATCCCTGCTCTAACAGCGTATTTTTTTATTGCATACCAGAAGGCCTGACGTGTAAGAGGTTTACCTGCCCTGCCTGAAAAAACAACGTCGCTGCTATACTGCGCAATCAATTCCGGCCTGCCATCTGCCAGGTAATCTCTCATCCAGTCTTCTGCAACTTCGCCAAGCGGCACTATTCTTTCCTTTGAACCCTTTCCTAGCACACGCAATACACCAGCCTGTAAGTTAATCTGCTGCATCGACAGACCTACCAGTTCAGACACCCTCAAACCGGTTGAATAAAGAACTTCCAGCATCGCCCGGTCCCGCAGACCGCGCACTGTTACTGTATCCGGTGCAGCAAGCAGATCCATTACCTGTTCTTCAGAGAGCGTATCCGGTAAAGGGCGTCCTATTCGTGGTGCGTCAATGTCCCGGGTGGGATCTTCACTGCGCCTGCCCTCTCTGATCTGGTAGCGGTAATAGCGACGCAGCGTTGACAGCAAACGCGCAGCAGATCTCGGGCTTGCACCACGCTGTACCCTGTAAGCCAGGTATAGCTGTATATTTTCTCTTTCCGTTCCGGTTTTCTGGTCAACCTGCTGCTGCTTATTCTTCATCAACCAGAGAGCGAATCCAACCAGATCACGCCGATAGGCTAACAGCGTGTTGTCACTTAAACCATCTTCCAGCCACAATGAATCAATAAAATCATCAATAGAGGAATTTCTCCCTCCATTTTCTACACTACGGTTACTCGACTGCAGTGTGTCTTGCTTCATGCGTAAGCAACCATTCCTTGATTTCCAGGGGCTCACCGGAGGTATGGCCCATAAAACCACCGCGACCAGAAGCAGAAACTACGCGGTGGCATGGAATGAAGATGGGTACTGGATTGCTGCGGCAGGCATTACCCACAGCTCGGGGAGAACTATTCAATTGCCTGGCAATATCACCATAGGTGCGGGTATGCCCGGGTTTTATTGCAGCCAGTATTTGCCATACCTTTTTTTGAAAAACTGTCCCATTCAGTATCGTCGCTGGTGCTATTGTGTTGCACGGGTCGCTGAAGTAATCATCCAGTGCATGCTGAATATCTGCACTTTCCTCATCATCACGTTTTGCTGATTTTCTTCGCTCTGCTGGTTTCGCTCCTTTGCCAAGAAATTCAAGCCCACAGAGCATTTCACCATTCATCTGGACCCCCAGGTAGCCTACCGGAGATGACAGGACTGCCGTGTAGCTCTTTTCATCAGGCATGATTTCCGTCTCTTTAATTAGATTCACTCAGCAGCAACTTAACACAAAAAAAAGCGGCCAGGCTATCACGCCTGACCGCTTTTTATGATTTGTGCAGAACCTGCTAACGACGAAAAGTCGTTTGCAGTCTGTACTGATTAGATTTTTTCCTTGATTCTGGCTGCTTTGCCGGTCAGTCCGCGCATGTAATAGAGCTTGGCACGACGTACATCGCCGCGGCGAACCACGTCGACTGAATCAATCTGCTTACTGTGTGTCTGGAATACACGTTCAACACCTTCACCGTATGAAATCTTTCTTACTGTGAATGACGAATTGATGCCACGATTTTTCTTCGAGATGACAAAACCTTCGAAGGCCTGAAGACGCTCACGGTCTCCTTCCCTGACCTTTACCTTGACGACTACAGTGTCTCCCGGTCCAAACTCAGGTATATCCGTTCTCAGTTGCTCGGCATCAATTGCCTGAATCAGATTGCTCATACTTTATCTCCTGCTTTCATGTTCTTGCTTAAATTCACTTAATAACTTCGTCTGTTCGTCGTCAAGCTCGACCTTGTCAAGTAACTCAGGTCGTCTCAACCAGGTTCTTCCCAGCGACTGCCGCATGCGCCAGCGCCTGATGGCTGCATGGTCACCGGACAACAAAACGTCAGGCACTTTTTGCCCTTTGTATGTTTCTGGCCGCGTAAAATGCGGGCAATCCAGTAAACCCTCTGCAAATGAATCTGCCGCAGCAGAACATTCATTACCCAGAACACCGGGTAACTGCCTGGCAATGGCATCTATCATCACCATTGCCGGTAATTCTCCACCGGTCAGAACAAAATCGCCTATCGAGACCTCATGATCAACTCGATCAAGAAGAAACCGCTCGTCGATACCTTCATATCGTCCTGACAATAATATAAGACCGGGCAATGACGCGTATTCCTGTGCCATTTTGTGATCAAACGTTTGCCCCTGGGGACTAAGGTAGATCACCTTCCGATCATTTTCCTGCTGGCTGCAAATCGCATCCAGCGTTTTTTCCAGAGGGCCGGTCTTCATAACCATGCCCGGACCACCTCCGTAAGGCCTGTCATCAACAGTTCGATGGCGGTCTTCTGTATAATCCCGCGGGTTCCAGCAACTCACGTCGAGCAACCCTGTATCTACCGCTCGGGAAGTTACCCCGTAGTCTGTCAAGGCATCGAACATCCCCGGAAAAAGGGTAATGATATCGATGTCCATAAAATTCAAAAATCCGCGTCCCAGTCGACAATTATTTTTTTATTGTCGAGGTCAACCTCATGTACTGCAAATTCGGTGAACGGTATCAGTCGCTCTTTATCACCTTTCACAACCATTACATCATTAGCACCGGTTTCGAACAGGTTTGCGACTTCACCCAGTTCTATTCCCTGCTGATTTACAACGCTGAGACCGGTTAACTGTGACCAGTAATACTCATCAATACCTGTAGCCGGCAAATCTTCTTCAGAGATAGCGATATCAGCACCAATCAGTTGCCTGGCCGCATCACAGTCTGTATAGCCTTTTAGACTGGCTACCAATCCTTTGCCTTGCTGCCGTCCATCAAGCAGTTCAACTTCAACAGTCCTGCCATTCACTTCAAGCAACCATGGACTATAGCTAAATATCTGCTCTCGTGGACGAGTTTCCGAAAATACTTTGACCCAACCCTTGATGCCAAAAACCCCGACAATTTTACCCAGGGTAATGTTCATCTAAAGGGTGTGCTACCGAAAAACCTCAGGCAGCCTGTTTCTTGTACAGACCTGCAACAGTATCAGTCATTTTGGCACCTTTGCTGACCCAGTGCTCTACACGTTCACGGTCCAGGCGCAGGGTTTCTTCGTTCTCTTTAGCGCGCGGATTGTAAAAACCCAGACGTTCAATGTAGCGCCCGCGTAGTGAGCGACGCTGATCAGCCACTACAATTGAATAAAAAGGCCTTTTCTTGGCGCCCCCACGTGTCATGCGTATAACTACCATAATATTCCTCGAACTATTGCCCAATAATCACCTGCCCGGTATTCCCGGCAGGAAATCTATATAAAAACCTTAATCGAGCGATTTTACAGTGATTAATTTGCCTTTGGAAGTCTCAAAAGCATTATTTTGTCGAGAATCGACGATATGTTATGAAGAAATAGTGTGCCGGCATCCCGTACGGACAATTTTTCAGCATCGAGGAAAGCTTCATTTTAACAAAAAATGCAATCAGCGCCCCTTTCCTGCCTGATTTTCTATCCCTTGAAAGGCATGCCAGGCATTCCACCGCCAAGTCCCTGCATTAACCCGCGCATGGCATTTTTTCCTTTACCCATTCGCTTCATCATTTTCTGCATCTGGGTAAATTGTTTAAGCATACGGTTGATTTCCTGCACCGAGGTGCCGGATCCTGCGGCAATTCGCTTCTTGCGCGCTGCCCTGATAATGGCGGGATGTGCTCTTTCATTCGGCGTCATTGAATTGATTATGGCAACCAGGTTTTTTTGTGGATTGCCTTCAACCTGTTCTTTGACATTGCCCGGTAAATTGCTCATCCCGGGAATCTTATCCATCATACTGGCCATGCCGCCCATTTTCTCAATCTGCAGCAGCTGATCACGGAAATCTGCAAGATCAAAGCCTTTTCCTTTCTTAAGTTTTTTTGCCAGCTTAGTTGCTTTGGCATGATCAATCTTCTGGTGAGCTTCTTCGACCAGGCTCAATACATCACCCATGCCGAGTATGCGTGATGCAAGGCGGTCAGGATGGAAGGCCTCAAGCGCATCCATTTTTTCGCCAATACCAAGAAATTTAATCGGTTTGCCGGTCACTTCACGTATCGACAAAGCGGCACCGCCTCGGGCATCACCGTCGGTTTTGGTCAGAATGATACCCGTCAATGGCAAGGCCTCATTGAATGCCTTCGAGGTGTTCACTGCATCCTGGCCTGTCATGCTATCAGCGACAAACAGGGTTTCCACAGGATCAATTGCCGCATGTACCTCCCTGATTTCAGACATCATTTCTTCATCGACGTGCAAACGCCCTGCGGTGTCGATGATGACGACATCACAACCACTCTTTTTAGCTGCATCGATGGCATTGACTGCAATGTCCACCGGTTTTGATTCGCTGCTGGAAGGGAAAAAGACTGCCTCAACCTGCTTTGACAGGGTTTTCAACTGCTCTATCGCGGCCGGACGGTAGACGTCGGCACTGGCAACCATGACCTTTTTCTTTTCTCGTTTTTTCAGATACAGCGAGAGCTTGGCGACGGTTGTTGTTTTACCTGCACCCTGCAGGCCAGCTACCAGGATGACAACGGGGGGCCGGGCGGCCAGGTTCAGCTGATCATTGGATTCACCCATCAGGTGAACAAGCTCATCATTGACTATTTTTATTACGGCCTGTCCGGGTGTCAGGCTGGCAACGACTTCCTGCCCTATCGCTTTTTCCTGCACACGGGAGACAAAAGTCTTGACCACAGGCAAAGCCACGTCCGCTTCGAGCAGGGCCATTCTTACCTCACGCATGGCCTCCTGGATATTGTCTTCCGTCAGTTTGCCCTGGCCACGTAATTTCTTGAACGTGCCCTGCAGGCGTTCACCGAGATTCTCAAACATAGTTTGCCCTACCTGATAGTACTGTTATTAGTTTCTGCTAAGTGCCTAAAATACTGAATTCTACTCTGATAGTCTTGTTCGGGTCACTACTTCAGCTGACGATAGTTTTATCTTCCAGTCTTCTTCACAACACGCCATTAGGGTATATTTATCATGCTGACAGGGCAAAGCGCACGTTGGGCTAAATCATGAACGGAATTCACGAATCAGGAATTTATCAAATCACTGTTGCTAATCTTTGCTATGGCTAGTTATCGGGTGCATTTGCACCTCAACAAGATCACATGAATTGCTAACTAACATGCCTGCATATTAGTTCTGCGCTTCACTGGAAAATGGAAAAATAATGACGTTCACTGTGTTGACGATTGTTGTCGTAATACTGTACTCCCTATCAAGCACACTGGTTATTCGTAGCCTTGTCAGGCCAACAATATCACTTGCAAGTCCGCAGAACCGCATGCTTCTGGTGGCGCTGATCTCGTCGATTCTTTTTCATGGCATTTTGCTCAAACTGCAGATCTTGACCGATGGCGGTCTGGACCTTTCCTTTGGTTACGCCATGTCACTGGTGATGTGGGTCATCACTATAATGTACCTGCTAATCAGCATGTTTCGTCCTGCTACCATCATTGGCGCCATCATCCTGCCACTGGACATTATCACGCTCATTATCGTACTGTTTCTGCCCAGTAATACAGTCATTGCCAGTGGCACGCCACTGCTGCACTTACATATTGCCACTGCCATCCTTGCCTACAGCCTGCTTGCACTCGCCGGCATACAGGCCTTATTCGTAAATAGCCAGGAAAAGGCCCTGCACAGGCACCAGGCGAAACAGATTAACCTGCAGCTGCCTCCGCTTGAGACAATGGAATCACTGCTCTTCAGCATGTTGCTTGGCGGCTTTATCCTGCTTTCACTCACCCTTGTCAGTGGTGTCTTTTTTACTGAGGAAATATTTGGCAAGAAACTGGTAATTAATCATCATATTCTACTGTCAGCCTTTGCCTGGCTGGTTTTTGGAACGCTCCTGTTTGGCCACTGGCGATGGGGCTGGCGCGGCCGCAACGCAGTACACTGGACGATTGGTGGCCTGAGTCTGCTGGTGCTTGGGTATTTTGGTACTAAGTTTGTACTGGAATTCATGCTTAGCAAATAATCCAGCCTAGGACTGGAATCAACTACCCCCGGCCAGATGAACACACGCATACGCGAAATACCCTATAACTACACATCATTCTCCGACCACGAAATCGTCACCCGGTTTCTCGGAGAAGACATGTGGAGCATCCTTAATTCACTGCGTGGTCAGCGACGTACCGGGCGTTCTGCGCGAATGCTCTTCGATGTACTCGGAGATATGTGGGTCATCAACCGCAACCCCTATATTCAGGATGACCTGATCACCGATCAAAAGCGCTGGAAATCCCTGATAAACACTTTGCATGAACGACTGGACCAGGTGGTCAGCCGCGCCGCTGGCAATCAGCAGGCACTGCAACTAGCGGATGCCGGACGAAAAGCTATCATCGAATTCGAGGCGGGTCTAAGCGATTGCCGACAAATGCGGCAAAAAGCCAAACGCCGTCTTGAGCGTGTGACAGCAAAAGACAATATCCACTTTGATGGACTGATGCGTGTTTCCCATGTTACCGATGCTTCAGACTGGCGTGTTGAGTACCCGTTTGTTGTTATCACCCCGGACACAGAGCCAGAAGTCAGGGATATCGTCGAGGCCTGCATCGATCTCGGACTCACCATCATTCCCCGTGGCGGAGGCACAGGCTATACCGGAAGTGCCGTCCCATTGTTCACCAACACCGCCATCATAAACACGGAAAGACTGCTTGATATTGGTGAAGTGAATGATTGTTCACTGCCTGGCGTTGCAGAAAAAGTAGCCGCAATCAGTGTTCAGGCCGGCGTGGTCACTCGTCGTGTTGCTGACAAAGCCTACCAGGCCGGGCTGGTATTTGCTGTTGATCCAACCTCGCAGGATGCCTCCTGTATTGGCGGCAATATAGCGATGAATGCTGGCGGCAAGAAAGCGGTCATGTGGGGAACCACACTGGACAACCTGGTCTCATGGCGCATGGTCACACCTGACGCGAAGTGGCTGCAGGTCGAGCGCCTGGACCATAATCTCGGCAAGATCCATCTACAGGGAGTAGTTCGTTTTCAAATACAGCGCTTCGAGAAAGACGGGCTGACGGCTGATGGTAAGGCTGAAATACTCGAAATCCCGGGCAGCGTATTACGCCACAACGGCCTCGGAAAAGATGTCACCAACAAATTTCTTGGTGGTTTGCCTGGCATCCAGAAAGAAGGTTGTGACGGCCTGATTACTTCAGCAAAGTTTATACTTCACCGCATGCCGGCAAACATTCGCACCATCTGCCTCGAGTTTTTTGGCAATGATCTGCATAAGTCTGTATCGACCATTGTCGATATCATTGATCTTGCCGAGAGAAATACAGGCATTCTGCTGTCAGGCCTTGAACATCTTGACGAGCGTTACGTTAAAGCCGTTGGCTACACCACAAAAGCAGCTCGCGCCGAGTTGCCGAGAATGATCCTGTTAATTGACATCAGCAGTGATGATGAAGATCAGTTAGTTCAGGTCTGCAGCGAAATCGTCGACCTGGCGAAACAGCAGGATGCCGAAGGGTTTATTGCTTCGAGTGCAGAGGCCAGGCACAGTTTCTGGAGCGATCGCTCACGTACCGCAGCCATTGCGGCGCATACCAATGCCTTTAAAATTAATGAAGATGTGGTAATTCCGTTACCCCGACTGGCCGAGTACACAGAAGGCATTGAGCGGATCAATATCATTCAGTCGACCAAAAATAAACTGTCCATTATTCACACCGCCGAGGAATACCTCTCTTCAGCAGCGACAGCAGACATCGAAACTACTGATTTTGGCGATAGTGATGAGAGCCATGCAATCATCGCAGCCAAGCTTGTAGCGGCACAGGAGCACCTTGCTACTATTC
>JGI858J16261_1000062_pt1 | contig 12962 bp, 20 predicted proteins | sample TiedelARG03_113m_FD_16261 | JGI IMG/M metagenome (IMG submission 16261) | reverse complement strand
TATAGGTTCTGCCTCCTTAGCTTGGAAGAACTTCTTGTCCTCTATACTTCTTGTCTTGTAATTGATTAAGCTACCTTCTTTGTAGTATGGGAAGATTACGCTTTTACCATCCGAAGATGAATGGATTTTGTTGTTGTCTATTACTTCTTGAGTGATTCCTCTGTTCTTTAGGAAGTCGATGCCTTTGTCACTTATAGACTTTAGGCTTGTTAATTGTGGAGCTTTGTATTGTTTAGTTTCTTCTATCATTTGTTTGATTGTCTTGCCGTTCGTTATTCTCCCATTCCAACCACATTTATGGCAGTTATACAATCCTTCGTCTATATTGATACTTAGACAATGGTCATTGTAATTAGTCTTGCCACTCTCTCTACATTTAGGACACTTTACTTTCTGTTGTCTTGCAGTACCAGACTTGGGTTGAATATCCAAGTTTATAAAGTCGCTTAGTTCTGCCATCTTAATCGTGTAAGTATATTCTTCTTTCCTTTCCGTAGTTGCCGATAGATTGGGTAACTCTTGATATATGACCACCCTCCTCTAATTTATTCAGCATTCTGTATAGTGTTCTGTCGTGAATCCCTAAGGACTCCGATAACATCTCGTTAGTAGCAAAGCAGTAGCCTTTCTTTTTAGCTAACGACTGTATCAATGATAGCAATGTTACTTCTTTTATGTTTAAGTCTTTTACCATAAGTTCTAAGTTTACGTTTACAAACCTTGCTTTGTTTTTCATTTGTTTTGTTTTGATAATAGAGGGGATTTTACACCCCTCCGATTACCTTTCTACCATTAACTTAACCTAAAATGGCAAGTCATTCAACTTCTCCTTAACAGGTGCTTGACCACCTCCATCATTACCACCTTCCTTCGGCTTGTAGCTATCAATCCAAACGGAATGTGTTTTCCCATAGTTGTCAGGGTTCTTCAATGCCCCGATCGTAAGCTTGAGATAACGTTCTCCGTTGTACTCAAACCAGTTGTCTTTGATTTTTGATTCAGAGATACTGAAATTAACAAGGTCAAAATTCCCTGCTTTCTTACCTCTTCCTACGTACTTTCTTTCTTCTTGACTCATAATTTACTAATTTTAATTGATTACTTATTTATAATTATTCTTAATATGCAGCTCGTCTGCCTTTCTTGAATCCTGCGTTGTAGCCTCCTCTGTAATTGTTTCTTCCGTATTCAGGGAATGTTGGGTAGGGTGCGTATGGGCAGTAAGCGTATTGTCCTTTGACATCTTTCCACCCTTCGCAATAACCATCTTTAAATCCATCTCTATATTCTGATGACTGAGCAAATGATGCTACTGCCATAAACATACATAGTGTAAAAAATAACTTCTTCATAATTATAGTTTTAATAGTGCCTTAACTTCTGTTCCTAATGAATACTTAGATTCGATTGCTGATATGCTACCACCTTCTCGTACAAACTTTAGTGCCTTCTCAAATGCTGGTGTTGCAGCGTTAAGAACAGGCTTTCTAACCTGCTTTGGTGTTGCAGCATCTGTATCTTTATCTGTAACAATTCCTAACAAACTACTCAATGCGTAACGTCTGATGTAAGTGATTGCAGAACCTAATACTTGATACTCATTCATACCCTTCAACGAAACGTTTTGAGGTATCGGAGTGAAACTTTTGATTGTTTCTCCTGATGAATGAAATAAGATAGTTTCTACACCTCCATCTTGTATCAGTTGAGTAAATCCTAATTGCTTGTCATATAGAATTGGATTGATAATACTAAAGATTGTCGGTAGGTCAGCATAACTGTAACCATACCCTGAAGTTCCCTTGTGGATTACAGGACATTCTTGTTGAAATTCTGCTAATGATTTGTAGATTTTTGTGTTTTCTGTTGTCATAATAATTGTTTTAGTTTAATAATTAAGATTATTGTTGTTTTTGATTAATATTCGTACTTGTGATTCTAAGTCTAATTTCCTGCCAACTAAATGCTTTATCTCAAGCTCTTGGTCTTTGACCATCTTCCTTAGATCTTCAATCATTTCTGACTGCATTTTTAATAAATCTTCGTTCATAATATAGTGTTTAAATGTTTCCTCCTGACAAAGATAAGTAATATTGTTGTCATATGCAACATAAAAAGATAAAAAAATGCCAATAAAATGAATTACTGGCAAATTTTACAATTAAAACAAACAAACAAAGTGAAAACTTAGTGACTGCAAGATGGTTCAATATCTTGCAATCTTGTTGATATACTACTCATTGTAGTTTGTAGTATATCTGAGTAAACAGATGGTGTCCATTACAGACGATAACCATCTCACAAAGCTAAAAAATTAACCAACACTCGGTTAAGTTACAAATATAGGGAGTTATGTAGAGTATACCTAATGAAAAGTAAAAAAAGTGGTGTTCGTTGCTGAACTTTAATCTTCGTCTAAAGCAAGGTAATATCCAAACCCTTACTGCACTGGTACGATACCACCCATTTCATATACTAACCGCTATGTAGAGTATGCCTAATGAAAAGCAAAAAAAAACCTACAATATATTGTTTTTATTTTTTTAGGCACAACCATAACACGATATAGTGTCGTGATATTGGATTCCATTAACTCGTGATGTGTATGTGTCGTGAAGTATTCCTGTGTAGCAAAGGTACAGTACGAGTAGGCAAAAGTCAATACCCTTATTTAAGACTTTATTAACAATGTCGTTAATTACTTAGTTACTCCCTGCTTCTTTTCCCAAGTACGCATACCTCCTAAGCCAAGCATACCGAATAGAATAGTGAATAATTCATCCATTTGAAGTGCAGGTAGATCAGACCAAGAAGGATGTGCAAATATGATTAAATCACGTAGTATAAAGTTGTAAAGTAAGGCAGCACCAATAACCCAACCGATAAAAGGTCGCCATCCTGCAACAAAGATCGTTCGATGTCCTGCCTCTGTATCGTTAATCTTAGCTTGTAGAGCTACAAGTCTTTCGGCAGTTTCAAGTTGTTTGTTAGGGTCAAGTTCTTTTCCCTTGATAGCTTCACGAATATCCTTCGCTAAATCTCCAATTCCTTTTGTGCCTGTTCCTAAAAGCTTGCTTAACCAACTCATTTTACTAATAGTATTAAGTATGCCATCATTACGTTTAAATTCACAATGACTAAATTCCATTGCTTTGCTACCAGGACTTGAGGCAATGACAATAAACCTGCAAGTATGTAGACAACCATTCCTGAGTCTTGTGGCAGAAGGTGTGGTGCAGTAACAAAGAATCCTGTACCCATATAACCTAATCTATTGGCAAGTCTTTCTAAAGGTGTTAAACGTCGCTCTTTAACCAAGCTACGTAACAATGTACTTTTGAATTTATTTACCATCTTGCTTTATGCCCTCTAATATCGTAATGTGTGAATGTATTGTATGCTGAGATTCCTCCTTGCTTCATCTTGCCTTCTGATATAAGTGCCTTTATAATGTTAGCGACTTGCTCTGGACTCTTAGATTCAATAACGATGTCTGCTGCTTTAGCGAATAAGTGTTGGCTGCTATTTGATGCTCCACTTATCTTTGAATTGTGTTCAAGACTTCTGTATGCTGAATTTATTTTAATAGGCATTCCAACAAAATCTCTAAGAACTTGTAGGTTCTCTGCTAATTCTAAAACATTAGGCAATAACTCAGACGGCATTTCTGAACCGTCTTTGCAGTCAAACTCTGATAAGTTAAAGTTCTTTGTTAATCTCATTTATTTCTTTTATTCATTATATACCACTTTTGAATTGTGTAGCCAATTGTTACAATCATCAAAGTAACCTTTAGAATGATGTCTATATTACTCATTGATAATCCAAATGTCCCGATGCTTAGTGCATACACTTTCAAATCTTGTGTCATCGTATTAGATTTTTAAGTCTTGGTAACTAAGTCCTAAGAATCCGTGGATGCCTTCTGTGTCAATATCAACAGAGTAAGTTTTCCAACCGTAAGGGTGGTCAATAGCTCCGTCATTTGTACCGACAACTGCTCCGTCAGCCTCCAAGTCGTGCCAAAGAACATCAACAAGATAGTCTGTTCCGAATACCGTTTCAGAAACAACCTCTCCTTCTTCAATAACTGCCTCTTGAATAACCTCTAATCCTAATTCTACGACTGTGTGATGATGTGTTGGATATGGGTTTCCATCTTCGTCTTGTTCTACCCCTAAAGCCTCGATTTTGTCGATTGCTTGTTCTTTTGAATTGAAGGCATATTTGCCTATGTGTATTGCCATAATATATTTATTAAAAATCTGTTGCTGAATCGTAAACTTTGATATATTGAACGTTCCCTTCGAAAGAGAGTGGAGACCCACTATAACCTTTATTAAGACTTACCTGTTCAAGTCCTATCATAGTGAAGGTGTCTGTTTCTGTAATTACAACCGTATCATTTACTTTTACTTGAATATCTCCACTTTTCCATTTTATTTTGAAAGTAGCCATTTCTGTTTGGTCGTGAATAAAGTCTTTAGAACTTACTGTACCACCATCAAAAACATTGCTTCCGTTTGCCTTCATAACTATCCTTATAAGGCTTGTTGTGTCACTCCAAATAAAATTCAATCTGTTGTCTTGGGTATTGTCGGAAATAGATATTCTGCAATCGTTACCTCCGTTAAACAAAGCCTTTGCTTTTACTTCTAAAACACCCTCAGATGAATTTATGTAAGAAGATAAGTCCCCTGAAATTACTCCTGTATCTGCTGAACGTGTTACTATTCCACCCGAAGTAGGAATGTACGATGTTGCGTAATCCCCAACCTCGACTTGGTGTCCAAAATAAGCGACTGATGAATTACCTACACCCACAACTTCCCCAAAGTACAATCTAATTTTAGCCTCTAAACTTCCATCTGTTACGTTAAATGTTGCAGAGAATCTGTCATACCCTCCAATATCGCTGCCTATTTGAATAGTGCTTCCAACTTGTGTGCAATTTACCAATCCTGATACCTTTAAATCCCCTGTTTGATTAGGGTCTTCGGATGGGGTTGATATTCTTTTTCTGTGCCAAGAATACGTGAGCTTAGTGTCTGTTGCGTAAGTTGCTGCACTTACAACATATTCATACCTATCAGCGACTTCATTGGGTGTTGGTATTGTTGCAGTATTTGTTCCATCGGGTGCAATTGTTTGAGCAGTTGAAGCAGGAGCGTTTCCGTATGTTCCCTCTGCACTATTGACAACTAAATTTGTTCTTTCGGGTTCTGTAAGCAAGGTAGGACACGAGCCATCTGTGTAGTCTAATCTCGTAACATTTGTTGCCATAGTTTCAATAAGACCGTCAGCGTTAATCCTTGTAGCTGATGAACCCCTAACAAAAGCAAGGTCTGCGTTTGCTACATTCGGCAAAACTCCGTATGCAGTTCCTGCCTTATATCCACTCGGTACGTATAAATATTTTAATGCCATATTTTATGATGTTAGTTCAGCTAATTCTGCGTCTGATAATACTTCTTTGAATACTGCTACTTGTTTTACGTGTCCGTCAAAATGTAGACTTCCGTTTCCTTGGTCAAAAGCTAACTCACTCAAAGCAGCGTTAAATGTTAAACTTTGTGTGCTTGTGTCTACCTCAACTCCATTTACCCAAAGTGCTAAATCTCCCGATTTGTACTTAATCGCTATTTTATTAAAGTTAGTTTGAGTTATTCCTGTCGCTTCAAGTGAAATATAACCTGCCGATGCTTGTACCAAGCAAAGTATTTGATTGCTTGTACTACGATAAAACAAAGCAACTCTGTTAGCTGCTGAATTAGATGCCGACAAAGCTATCCCCCTACTTACACCTATATCAGCTAATGCTGCTCCTTCAAAAAACAATACTCCTTCCTGTGCGCCTATCAAGGTGCTATCTCCACCATTCAAATAGTTGTCTCTCGCTCTTGTTGCTGTACCGCTTGTTGTTGGCATATAGCTTGACACTTTACCATCCCTTCCGCTTACAGCTCCTTTTTCTCCTTGCGCACCCCATACATCAAAATAATGTCCATATTGTGGGTCAATGTAAATAGCACCACCCCCTGCTCCTGTGGACTTGTACTCAATTCTTTGCCATTCATTTCCAACTGCAACAGTATTTCCATTTCCACTTGTTGAATTTCCATATCCAATCCAAACATTTCCTGTGCTACCTGCTCCCGATGTTCTTTTTATCCAAATAGACATCCCTGTGCCTTGACCTGTTGGAAAACTTGCAAAACTTGCAAATAATCCATCTCCTGCCGAAGGAGCTCTTGTAATATTGTAAACAGTCTGACTTGCTCCTGTTGGGTTTGTTTTTGTTGATGATGTCATCGAAATAGCGGCTTTTGTCCAAAGAGCATTTGAGAAATCCTCACTATATCTTATTTGATTAGTAGACCCTAATTCTGATAAGATTGCACCACTACCTTTTGAGTAGTCTATTCTTGGAATATCTGTAAGGTTATCAACGACCAATCCATTTTCGTTCACCCTTGTAGTAGTTCCGTTTTGGATAAGTGTCATATCCCCAAAAGGTGCAGAACTTGGCTTTACGTTGTGGATAGTGTCTACACTATAACCCGTAGGTGTTAATACAATACTCGCTTTTTCTAATAAGTTTGCCATTATAAGTCAATGTTTTCAAGGTTAGTAAGCAAGGTAGTCGTTGCTGCTGCATTCTCGTAATATGTAGAACGTGCCTCAAGTATAGATAACAAAGAAGGAACTACTGATGTTTCTGCAATGTCGCTATAAGACTTACCCCAATTTATAGTATTACTTGTAACCCCAACACCCCAATTAGTGCTTTCGTATATTTTTCCCCAGTTGATTGAGTTTGCCATTTTCTATCTTTTTTAGAAAGACTTTAAGTTTCTCCTTATTGTCTTGCTTTGGTTCGTATTGTTTTTTTATCCTAAATTCCATCCGTGAAATACTGTGTCTTTATCAGGACTAATATCTTCGTTTGAGTTACTGTAATACTCTGGAAACAATGATGAGGCATTATTGCTCATATAGTCGATAAACCTGTTAGTATAATAGTTTGCGTAATCTCTTTCTTTCTGTACTAAGAAATCCACCTCTTCTTTACTAATGGTAGAACCGTTAGAAACTTCGCTTCTGTAAACACCTCCGTTTGCAATAGTATATGATGCAAAAGGAAGGTATTCTGCCATAGAGAAGTGAATCAACATCGGCTGAATAAAGTCATTGACTAATGTTAAGTAGTTGCCTGTTAAATTACCTGCGATAATATCCTCGCTAATTTTATCATACAAGTCTGTACCTAAGTAATTCTGAACGTGGATTTCTTGTGCCAATCGAATAAATTGAATAAACTTATCCGTATCAACATTCCCACTAATAGCCGTATTTTTTACTAAGTCAGCCTTCTTTATGAATAATGCTTTTGCCATATCTTATTCTGTTTGAGATGTTGGTTCTTCTTCTATCGGAGCTTCTTGCTCTGTATCTGCCTCAGAATCCTTTTTAATGCCTGTTTCCTTCTCTATCTCTGCCTCGCTAATAGCGTTGGTCAAGTCGGTAAATTCAAGTGGCTGTAACGTCTTAAAATACACGTCTAATTCGATGCCATTAAATTGAAGAATCTCCTCAATCTCATCTAAAATAGTTACCTGTAAAGGTCTGATTACTGTGTTATCCATAAGGACAGATGCAGTCTGCAATTCTTCTGCATTGTTTCCAAGCCCTGAAGAATCCTTAATTCCCACAAGCATAGGAGATACAATTCGATGGGACACCATAACTTTTCTCATACTCTCATCCGATAGGAATTGGTATTGTTGGTGGGCATCGCTTAACTGTACTGGCTCTATACTTGCCGACAACTCTTTAGAATCATTAAAGGCTAATATAAATCGCCCTGCGTTACTTGACCCTGAGAACTTGTCGTATATTCTTTGCTCGATAGCAGTTCTTTCTTCATCAGAAGGCACTCCATTATTGAAGTTAATAAGCATACTTGGTGCTAAGCCATTCTGAATATTGTTGATGTGGTAGTTTGCAATCTCTTCCTCTAATTCAGCGTACTGAATCCCTCCTTGATAATCCACAGGAGAATAGTAGAAGTAACCTGCCTTGTAAGGCTTGATGTAAACTATCTCTATATTCTCGTTTGAGAATCCAAATGCAGGTATTCTCTTTACGTTCTTTTTTGAGTTACTTACCTCTGACCAGTCGTTAGAGTAATAGTAACCTTTGATGTTTCCTTTCTCATCAGCTTTCTCAGCTCTTAGAGTCTGAACAGGAATATGTTCTACTTGTGCAATACGACTCCTGTCTTTAGAATAGATAACTTGGAATGCAGCGTTACCCATCATCTTATAATCGTAACAAACACTTTTTAGGCACTTCTTAGAGAATAAAGACTTCATCTCAGCATATTGCTCAGGATTACTATCTCCATTAACCGCATCCAATCCCTTGCCATAAATCATATCTGCAATACCATTGATGGCAGCATTGTTAGTAGGAGAGCCATTATATCTGTCAATCAAGTATCCGAAGTAATCATTGTCATCTCCATACTCTATCCAATCCTTATTTTGTACTTCTACAACTTCAGGTCTTGTGTAAGACGAAAAGTTTACTACGTGAACCTTTCCTTGCTTCTTAGCAGTCTTAGGTTGTCTGTACTTGTTTACATTGTGTTTTGCCATAATTATATATTATAATACTATAAATTCGTTGTCAAAAGTATCCTCTGTTACGTAGTCGTCTTTGTGAACATCGAACTTGTCAAAATCTGTTTGATTCGTACAAAATATTGTATCTCTATAAATAACATCTCCCGATGAATTTTTTACCTCCATAGAATAGTTTGTGTTCTCCACTAAAGTAGGGATGCCTGAATATAAAGTCATATACCCATTTGAATTAGAAACTGATACACTAACAGTTTCTGAGGTTCTTGTATTCTTGTTTGTCAATGTTAAAGTTACAGAAGATGCTGCTTCTCTTGGGATAAACTTTATAAACGAAGGTGTTGTAGTTAATATTTTCATACAATTAAGTAATATAGAAATAGTGATTTGTTTGCAATAAAAAAAGGGCAACATAATGTCGCCCCTTTTAGATTTAAAGATATTCTAAGTATTAAGAATATGTAATGGTTTCTCCAGTGTCTGAACCAACTTTAATAACAGTTCCACTATCATCATATACTTCAATATGAGAAGCAGGAGCAGTTTCCATTCCTGAGAATACAAGAGTATATCCACTCATATCTCCCATAGCAGTACCTGTTACGATAGTACCTCCTGATACATCAGCACCATTCTCTAATCCTACAACCATATAGTTATTGTTATAGTCTTGAACAATGATTTGAGGTCTTGAAGCTGCCAATAGCTTAATCTCTTTTGTGTCGGTAGCCGACAGTTTTGGCAAAGTCAAGTTCAATGCTTGTTCGTAAAAAACAGTTCCGTTATCTGCTGACGCAGTAATAGTTTCTTCAAGAGAAGAAGTTCCTTTTAGTTCGTATTTGAAAGCTCCTGCTACATCTGCCGAAAGCGAATCTATCGCTCCAGTACTGCTATCTGTCGTACCAGTAACAATCTTGTTAGTACCATCGTTTGGCACAAAGATAACTGCCTTGATGCCCCCGACAGAATCTTTACAGGCTAATGCTCTACCTGCACTTATGAAATTACAAGCCATAATATTATATTTTGTTTAGGTTAATAAAAAAGGGATAGGCGATAACCCACCCCTTTAGTAAATTAGTTATTCAGTTAATTATGCAGGTGTGTAAAGTACGATGTCAGAACCGATACCGTATTGTACAGTTGCAGTGAAACGGAGAATTACACGAACATTTTGACTTCCGTCTAAATCCGCCATATCCAAAACTTTAACTTCGTTAGTATCGTTCAAGATTCCTGTTCCAAAGTACAAGTTAGACTTCTCAGCAGCTACGATGTAGTTGTTTGCCAATCCGTTTGCTACGAATACATTTACTCCGTCAAACATTACGTTTCCAAGAGCTTGGTTAGTTCCTTGTCCTCCGACACCATTAGCACCTTGTCCTCCTGAAGCGAATCCACCCAATGCACGAACGTAAGCACGATATACATTTTGAGCAACGTACAAGTTCAAGTCCTCAGCTCCGTACAATGCAGCAGGGATAGCATCAACTACTTTTCCAAGTTCGTCGATTACATTTGCAGCAGTTACAGTTGTTCCAACTACGTCTACGACAGTTGCATCAGCAGTAGCCAAAGCAACGATTCCGTCAAATTCTCCTTCGGTAGCATCAGCACCTTGCCAAATGTTGTTTTCGATTTTTTGAGCTACTTTAGCTTGTGCGTGAGAAATCAAGAAGTCTGCGAAAGAAGCAGGAAGGTTATCGAATGCAGAGTATCCCATTTGGATAGCATCCCAATCGCTTCTGAAATCAGCCTTACACAATTCAAGGTTTACTTGGAAAGTCTTTGGCTCGATGATTCTTTCAGTCAAAGTAACTGTGGAAGTGTCAGCGAAATCACAAGTTCCGTTTTTTACGATTCCGTCAGTAGCAATTTTCTTGATTACTTCTTTGAATTTTACATTAGGTTTAACAGTGATTCCACCGTTGTCGATTGTTACTCCACTCAAAAGAGCTGCTGAGATATAATCTCCTGCAAATTCTCCTGCGTAAGTAGTAGTGATTGATGTTGTTGTAGCCATTTTTAAATATTTAGTTTAAGTTAATTTATTATTTACGATTCATTTTAGATAGAACTCTATCCATAGTACTGCCTCTTCTTTTCTGACTAAACAATACTTTTTTCTCAGTTGATAATTCAGCTTCAGGGCTATGAGATAAAGGCTCTGATGCAGGTGCTTTAGATAAGTCCTCGATTTGAGCAGACATTTCTAATTTTTCTTTTTCGTAGCCGTTAGAAACTTCGATGAACATTGCTTTGATGTCAGCGATAGCATTTTCAAACTCTTCTCTTGAAACATACTTCTCTTCGTCAAGATCTTCTTCAACGACTTCTTCTTCTACTTCTTCTTCTACAATTTCTTCTTGTACCTCATCTTCTTCAGCTAAGACAACCTCTTCTTCTTTAACCTCTTCTTCAGTAATTTCTTCAGATAGTTCAACTACCTCTTCTTTTACTTCTTCAGGTTTACCGATAGAGGATAGCTTTTGCATAATGTCAGAAAGGACAGTTGTTGCTTTTTTGCTTTCCATAAGTAATAATTATTAGGTTTATAAATAAGTAATATTGATTTTCTTTAGTGTTAGATTTTGTGCCTTGTGTTATTTAATGAACTTTAACTTGTAGTATGTAGAAGGCTGAAGAAAAGTATATCCAACATAGTAAGAAAATACAGTTACATCTCTACTCGAATCGTATTCAGATTCAAAATCACTTCTTTTTACATAAAGCAAAGGAGGAATCTCAGGGTATGGCGAAACACCAAAAGTAAAACTACTAAAAGCATTCATTTGATTACCCTCAAATTCTATTTTTAATGTCTTGCTTGATACAATGTACATTACAGACACTAACTTCTTATTTCCCCACGCATCATTGTCAATACTTCCTATTGCTGGAGATGATAAACTGTCATACCCAAGAGAAGGAGGTGTGAAATTTAATCCTGTCGTTATAGTAGGTTCAAAATAAGGATTTCCTTTAAGACTTCCAATACCTTGTGCCTGTACAGAACCATCACAACACTCTGTTGAGTAGGTTTTGCCATTTTTACATAGGCATCCTTCTCTTCCGCTTCTTGGAGATGCATCGCTTGGTATAAAGTTCTTGTCTCTTCTGTTCTTGTTCTGATTCATAGTTAGGATTTTAGTTCGTTTAACTTATTCGCAATAATAGTTTCTAATTTAGACAATACAAATTGTGCCTCCTCTTCAGTTAGGTCTGACATATTCTCTTCTCTCGATATTCTTGTTTTTGCCCAACTCAAAGCTGACTTACCACCCCAAGCATCGTACATAAGTTTACCACAACCATCCTCGTAAGATTTACTTGAATCCAAATCAGGTGCGTGTCTACTTAGGTAGGAATACATACGCTTTATAGTCGCAAGACTAATTGCTTCTCCATTCGCTAATTGATTGGCACGTTGTTTACCAACTCCTGTTCCACAAGAACCCCAACCATTCTCTTCTGCCCATTTTAAGGCTCTCTTAGCGTTGTTCTTTACGCTATCAGGGTAATCACTAAAGCTCTTTAATTCAACACCCTCAGAAACGCTTAAACTGACTGCCTCAGAGAAGTACCCTTCGATACTGAACCCTTTTACCGCACCTGTTTTTACGTAGTCTTGCCAAACAGATTCGTTGTTTACTTTCATAGATACCATCCACGTTCCAACAGGCATCTCTAAGCCGTATTTACGTGATTTGTCGTGGACTTCATCTTCTACTATCCAAGATTCAACTACTGACAACCCACTTAGCTCTGCTTGATGCTCTAAGGTAGATTTGTTTTGGTTTCCTTCGATTAAGAATAATTCAGAAGCCTTTTTGACTGTTTCCTCTGAGAAATAGATGTAGTATCCTTCTTCTTCCTCGCTATCTTGACGATAGATGTTTTTATTAGGGATCAGAGCAGCCCCCATAAGGATTCTCTTGTCTGTATCTACGTCAGCAAGTTGTACCTTGTCTTGTTTGGACAACGCTATGAAATCTTCCTGTATCGCAGGTTTGTCTACTATCGAGATAGCTTCTATACCTGAGAACTCTTGTTCTTCGTCAATTATCAATTCAATTACTCTCATATTATTTTATTTTAAATTATAAACTTGCTGATTCTATTATGTTTCTATCTAATTCTTGTGCGGTAGATACGTCTGAAGCTACTACGTATGTTCTTACAGGTCTGTTTTCTTGCCCTGCAATAGCATCTGATAATTGATTTACGTTACTGCTACCTACTATATTAAAAGCAGGTGCTTGAGGTGCTGCACCTCCTCCTGCACCTCCTCCTCCTCCGATTGCTGGTGCTGATGTA
>JGI858J16261_1000061_pt1 | contig 13067 bp, 24 predicted proteins | sample TiedelARG03_113m_FD_16261 | JGI IMG/M metagenome (IMG submission 16261) | reverse complement strand
ATCCGGGCATTTTTATGATCGGTAACTATTGGGGATTATTTGGGGTAGCTGCAGATGTACACCAAAAGTGGCTACTGGCTATCGCTACCAGTAGCTATACATTATTTATTCAAAAACTAATATACTGTTTTGGTTCCGCGTATTCGTAATTTTCTTTATTTTTTATAACGTTTCCGTTTTCGTCTAATATTTTAGTTGCAGCAATATTATTTATTATATCTTTTAAGTAAGCGTTTTGACATAATTTTGCATCACCGTTTCTTGACGCCATTCCGTTTAAGAAACATAAAGCGCTATAACCAAGATTTGATTTTTGAAAATTTATAGAATATTCGTCACCGTATTCGCTATCTAATACAGTTATTAACTGATATCCTTTATCCCTAAGAGTAATAAGAGTTTTATTCTGAATCTCATTAATATTTAGCTCTAACCATTTATCTGTATTTTTTGTTTCTTTAAAATAATTATAATTCATTTTATTTACTCTTATTATCGTTTAATAGATTCTATTATAAACTTATCGCTATAAGGATTCAAGCCATTTTCTTGTTTTATTATCGCTTTTATTATTTCTAAATATCCTTTTTCGCGGTATGGTATCCACCCCTCACCAACACCAACCCAGGTAGAAACATTTTTTATATACTGCTCAGTATCGTTTTCATTCCCTGGCGCCCACCTGCTAATTATTTCTCTTATAGTTCTAACATTTTTTTCTTTATATGTGTCAATTAAAACTCCCATTGCCCTTATACCATGTGCATGAGAATCGAAAGAAACAAACACCGGATGCGTTTGCTTTTTGCTTTTACCAAACCAGTTAGAGCTTCCATGCTTTATATTCCCGGGATTTTTTCTATTCACTCCTTTTATTTTTTCTTTAAGCAAAACCACTAGGATTAAAGAAAGAACTATGTATTTTTTCATTGATCAGTTATATACGTAATTGCGCCGCTTATATATATCTTATTTACGTCAACATCACCGCAAGTGATATTTTCCGCTTGATTATTTTTTACTTTTATAAACTTAATAGTTTCCCTTGAATCATTTTCTATTATCGCTTTAATAGTGTAGCCTTCTAAAATTATATCTTTTATCTCAATATCAGAAGACAAAAATACACCATTTTCAATTGAAGTAAAAAAGAATCCTTTTAGATATATGCTTTTATCATCATCTACATTTTCTAGATTAACGTCGCTCACACTAAAGTACAACGTTATTATATTTCCTCTTTTTTCGTAATAAAAAAATGATTTACTTCTATCCATCGGTATAGTGCTAGTCAACGCGTCCGGCTCAGAGCTTATATATCCCACCCAAGTGTTTTTTGTGTTTTTAAGATAAATAGCTGGTATTACATTAGCTGCCCCACCAACATAATTTGCCCCTGATACGTTAATATAATTTATTCCTTTTTCTTCTACGTTTGATTTTTGTTCTCCTTTAAAGTCTATCCAATGCGCTATTTTAGTATTTTCTGCTTTTTCTGTTTCACAATTTTCTATAACACCCGAAGCGTTCTCAATTAAAAATACGGATCTTTTTTGTGTGTCTCCATTTAAAAACATACACGATTTTATGTGCGCGAAAGTTTTTGTTGTGTTTGACGAATGCGACCCATTTTTAATTGAAATAAAAGCGCTGTTATTACTAGCCTGCCCCGTTTTTTTAAATACAGAATTATCAATAGACACATTGCTAGAGTCTGATATCACCAAAGGGGTTTCGTTTGATTCTACGAAAGACGATGACGACACAGACACAGAATTTGTGTCATATATTATTATCCCTTCTTTTGTTCTATACGTACCACAATGTTTTATTTTAGTGTTATAAGTTCCCTGACCTGAAATTTCTAGTCCTGCTTTTTTACAATAGCTAGCTTTTGAATTATATATAATTGTGTTTTTTGTTAGTCGCTTTAAATAAATTCCTACTCTGTTTAAGTAATTAGTATCAACGCTATTTATAATGACATTTCCGTAGCCACTTATTTCTATCGCGTTATTTGCCGAGTAAGTAGACTCTTGCCAGCCCACAAGTGCCCCGTCAAAGTTGGTGTATGTTCTGTCTCCTTTAAACTCAACAACATTGCCACTTATAGTTAGGTTTTCTAATGTTCCTGTTAATAAAGCGGTTCCTTCTTTTTCTATTTTAATTATCGTGTCTGTTATGTTGCTAGACGCTTTTATTACCGTTCTTTGTTTTCTTTTACCGTATAAATAAAAATTGTACTCAGAAAAAATTAACGGTGAATCAATAAAATAAATGCCCTCAGGTAAAAATATTGCTTCACCGCTTGAGTAAGCATTGTTTAATTCAGCGCTAACGTCCATATTCCCTGCGCCACCTATCACGCTATTCATTTTTTCTTTACTCATGAATTCGAATACCGATACTTTTTCCCTTAGTTTGTCTCTGACACTCATTCCATTTCTTTCTGCACTATCTGTGACGAAATTAATCCAATTGCTCCCCTTTTCCGGATCGTCAGACGCTAGATGCTTTTTTAAAACAGCGGGAGATTGCGACGTACTTTTCGATGTTTGAACCATTTTAATTTACCTTTTTTTAATTTCATTTAGATATTTTTAATACTGACACTTTTACATTTTCCTCGCCGTCCCGTATAGCGAAGATATCTCCCTTAAAAGAAATTGAGTGAGACGTTCCAACGTCACAAAGAAATCCAGAGTTAGATGACACGTTAGCGTCCCCTATTCTTATCCCGTTTTTCGCGTCAACTGGAACAGTTATTAATACCTCCCTGGTATTGACGCTAGACCCTCGCAACAGTTGATTGCTATCGCCAATAATTACATCGTCGTCATTATCCATGAGCGACGATATTTTAAATTCTTCCGCTGTTCCTCCGCCGCCACCTCCGCCAGAGCCTCCCCTGCTATCGTTAAAAATTCCATACCCTAAAACAATTATCAATTCTTGATTATATTTGCTTTCTATAGAAACACTTTTATAGTCACCTTTAAACGACCCGCCCATGCCTGCTGCCTGGTTATCTATATCTGTGAATTGATCTAAAATTATTTTTACATCGTACTCGCTACTAACAACGTGATACATATCACCGTCGACACTTAACGACGATGTAACGTCTTTAACTAAATTTAACTTAAATGTTTTAAATCTTTTCTGATAAGTAGACATTTCGTTTATCCTCTTTTCTTAAGAACATAAGTTACACCTATAGCCGCCGCCGCGAACATAGCATATCTTAGTGATTTCGCTGTTTCGTCTCTTGTAGCTTCGCTAGCGACACCTAGAGCGTTCTTAGCTACGCTACCAAGCGCGTCAATAGAGTCTCCAAACTTTTCCACGGTGCTATTATTGCTTTCTATAGCGCTGCTAGTTATTTCTTTTGTGACACCCAGGGCTTCAAATATAGATTTGCTGCTTTCTGTTAGAGACAATTCTGCTATATTCTCAGCTGTGTCTATCGCTCCAAAGTCTGTCGTTGTTACATAATTATTTATGTCGCCGCTAGCGCTGGTATCAGACAAACTAAGGTTAACATTGCCCCCTATGCTACCGTCACCCTCGTTAATTCTGTTATCTACATTATTTATGTTGGTTTCTTTTGTTGTGTTTGTGCTAGAAGTTTTTGAGCTTGATTTTGAACCCACATTAAATCCTCTCTACCTTTGTTTATATTTTCTTTGCTCTCTTTATTTTTTATACTTTCTTTTCTTGTGACAAGATAGAAAGATTTCGGTTGTGATTTTGTGCACACGATAAGTTACTCCAATTTTTAAAACAATAATAAAAAACATTAACTATAAAAAAAGCTTGAAAAGAAAAAACAAAAAAAATAATAAATATAATTACTTCCACGTATCACATCCTCGCAGCAGTTTGGCGTATTAATACCAAGGTTGAAAAAAGAAAATAAAAATAATAATAAGCAATAAAATTATGTCCACGTATCACGCTCGCATTACAATTTCTGACACATTAAAACCAAGCCCGTTCAAGATTCTAATCATTCCTTTTCTTTTTACGTGCGCCCTAAGTATTATGTTTTTATTTTTTAAAAAAGAGAATATTTGAGGCCCTATTTCCCTGAGCCCGTCACCGACACACAGCACTATACAAAGCTCTTTCTCAGAGTCTTTACGCAACACCATGTGCAGCGATTTATTTTCACTTTTAAATTTCCATAATTCCGCTACCCCATTTAAGACCTGTTCTTTTACATAAACAAGGTCTTCTCTATCGTCCGCCGCTTTTAAAAGAATTAAATCATATTCTATCGTCCATTTTATTTTTTTATATTTAATTTTTTTACTTAATTTTTTTATAGACAAACCATGCTCCAATCACCAACACACCAACCAGCAAAATAGTGTTAGTGCTAGTTTTAGAGTTAGGATTCCCTCCGATATTAAATACCTTGTCGCCTGTGCCGCTTATACCGTCCGCGTCGCCAGACCCTGAAACAGCTGCTGAACTATTAGAAAAACCGCCACCCCCCGGTGCTGTCATAATAAATCCTCACATTAATTTTTTATAAACCACATACGCGCCGCCACCGATCAACAAAACTTTTAAAAATGATGATGACACTTTTTCTGTCGTGTCCCCTACTTCTTTTGTAAAATATCCAAGGGCGCCCGCGAGCACAGCTACTGATATAACTAACGGCATAATGATGTCCTTTTTAATTTCTATTAAGCAAAAACAAAACAGTTATAAAAGCTAAAGCCCCGCCACCATACAACAAATAATTATTAGTGTTATCTATTTTTTCTATTTTTTTATTTCCAGGTTTGTCGTCTGGGTCTCCGGTAGTATCTATAATTTTTTCAGGTTCAGGATAAAATTTCTTAGACGATTTATTTAAAAAACTGTCAGCCCTACCCTGCACCGCTTGCCCTATTGTGTTTCCTATTGTTGTGCCCACGGTATCCAAAACGCTCCAAAAACCCCTAGGGCTTTCTTGATTTTTAACTATCATTTTTTTACCCCCCTCATAAATTTCCTTAGTGCTGCTGGCGCCTACGCCAGTGTCTACCACCCCAAAATTATTTTTACTTACTATAACCATTTTATCCCCAAAATATTATTTTATGAGAACTCCTAAGTATTCGGATATTATTGTTATTGTCGTTGCTGCGCTAGGCTTTATAACATATCTAAAGTCTGTTAAGTTTTGCAAGTCTATAACGTCGCCGCCATATCCGTTCTCTGTCGTGTCTAAAGTAAAGTATCCGCTTTGAGGTGTTCTGACACCATTTTTCTGTGCTGTTCTGTTAACCGCGTCTGTTCTATTCCATATAATATAACCATTTCTTTCTACGATTATATTATTTATTGTACCAGTGGCAGGTATAAACGTTATTCTATTTAAAGCGGATTTTGCTGGAGAATTTATTCCAACATCAATAAGATCACTTATTTGTAAGTCATTAACAACCGAACCAACTGACCTTTGCTCAACGTAAATGTAGGGTATCAACCCCGGCCCCGCTGTTGATTTATCTGCATTATACACAATGCTATCACTTTCTTTTGCGTACAAAGAAAGATCTATGGGTGTAATAACAGCGTCTTTTGAAATATCAATTTCCATGTACATTGACGATATTTTTCTAGAAGACGAATCAGAGACTCCAGTGTTTAGCGAAGTTTCATCTTGCCCCGCTGCAGTTTTTAAAAATTTTCTGTCGAAAGGTATTTCTAAAACACCGACGGAATCCTCTAACCGATCAAATTTATTTAATATATTTCTTTGCTCTCCAGTGATTCTATAAAAAATATATCCGTTTATATATATTCTTATGTCTGTGAAGTGCGACACGTTTTGGTTGGTTTCATCGTAATTATATGTGAAGTATAAAGAGTGTATTCTTCTGCCAACAGGAATCCTGAAAGTAGCGGTGCCGCCAGCAACCACCCCGTCAGGGGTGGGTAAAAGTTGCGTTATTTTTGCCATTTTATTTGCCTTTATTAATCGTATATTGCGTCTTTTATGGGTTCTAAGGCTTCTACTCTGTGTATTAATGCTATCGCTAATAGAGTGAATGCGACTGTGATTAAAGTTGATTTTGTGGGCATAATTTTTTACCTTTAGTTAAATAAAATTTTGGATATGTATATGCTTATTACGCTAATAGCTATTAGTGACAACGCTTTTTTAAGTGTCATTTATTTACCTTTTTTCTAATATTATACAAATGTATTTCACCATAAACCAATAACGCGATCCCAGGAACAAGATATAATAACTCTACCAACATTTATTTTTCCTCTTTCTCGCCTTCGATAATCAATACATCTTTTTCTTTCTTCTCGCTGTTATCTTTTTCTTCTTTTTTATTTTTTTTCTTCTTTTCGTGTTTCTGTTTTTCGCCATCGCTACCTATCTCCACAATTTTTTGCTTAGGTTTGTCTGTCGGCTCATTACAAATAATATACGCGGTGGCACCACCCAATATCACAGCAAGCAAAGAGTATATATTCATTATTTAAATCCTAGTGTTAGCTTTTTTAATTCCCCAAGACGTTCTTTAAAAAAATATTCTCCTTTTTTTAGTGCCGGGGCTTTTAATTTTATTTCGTTGTCGTTCCATTCTGCCGCGTGTATCTTGCTATCTTCTAACCCGGTATTGAACAAAAATAAATTTGTGCATTGATCTCTCATTGTACGCAATATTAACGTTCCTCTTTGCGCTATGTAATGATTTCTGTGCCCTAAGTGTCTACCGAATGTTGCTGTTTTTGTCATTTCATTTCTAGAAGTTTTGCATAAATCGCCCACTTCGTCGATAAACACCGCGCACGATCTAGAATTAACATAAGCATTAAAAAAATCATTTTTGTCGTGTGATATAAAATCGGCGTCCCAATCTTTGTCAACCAAAGGATCATAAACTATTACTTTTAATCCTTTCTCTCTATACTTAAACGATAATTTTTTTGCTAGCGTTGATTTGCCGCTCATTGTCTGTCCCAGTATCATCACGTGCGCCATTATTTTTTCGGTTCCTCTTCCCCTAAACTAGAGTCAACTTTTTCTATTTTTTCGTGTGTTTTATTTGTTTTAAATCTATTTAATTTTTTAGAGAAAAAAGATTTTATTTTTGATAATCTAGAAATTGTTTTGGGCTGGGTGAATCGTGGAACAGAATAAGCTAATAAAACTACAGCCAACGCTAGGCCCGGCGGTATGTCAACAGTACCACTCATTTCAAAATAATCAGAAAAAGAATTTTCTAATAAAGATTTTTCATCTAAACCTGTTTCCTTGTTTATTTTTGGTTCCCATTCTTCGCCGCCGATTAACCTTGCCGTGTTTATAAATAAATTTGCCGCAACAAAGCCTGATTGTCTTGCTTGAGAATGTAAGTTTTCTTTTTCGTTTGATACGCTTACTTTGCTTGCGCGTCTCTTTCTTAACAGCTTCCCTTTTTTTGAAATCTTAGGTGAGCCGTCCGGATTTGTTTGATGCATTTCAGAATCAAAACTATTTCCCACAGGGTCTAGTAATTCTACTATCTCGCTTACGTGCTCGCTTTGTGATGGCTCTGGCATATCGCTTACCAGCTCTTCTACTACATCCCCTAAACTATCATTTTCTATTTTATCGTCTAATGCGCCTATTTCTTTATCTATTGTCATAGCTCTTAATTCGTGTATAATAGTAAGTGGTTGTTAATCGTATCACGCTACTTTTCGATTACTCCCGCCGTGCGACGGTGCGGCGCTCTAACTATTCTCAATATTAAATAGTTAGCTGAACTCTCTATAGAATATATACATAGTCTCTATTAGCCTTAAAATTACTTACATTTATTAAAAATGTGACAATACGGGTACGCTTTGCTATGTCTGATTATAACAAGACAAGGGTAAATTATAGTGAAAAACTAAAGTTTATACGCCCATTTGTAGACTTTAATTTTGACTTAAGAAAGAAATTAACAAGCGCTGAAAAAAGAAAAATAACAATATACTTTAATGAGATTGACGCTTTAACAGCAAGACCTTACCACACTTACAGATCACGCGATAAGCGTAGGTTATCTAAAGCACAAAAATATGGGCAGCATGAGAAAGTATTAAAAGATTTAAATACCGCTTTTATACCAACGTCTGGACAAGATATAAGATTAACGTTCGATAAAAACAATAATATAAAAGTAATCTCTAAACATGTTAGAAGTTCTTTTATAGAATTTGATCCTTTGGAATTGGCATGGGACCCATACGCATACACCAACGAATCAATAAAAAAAAATAAAAAAGCTAAAGCATTTACAGTTCTCGCCGGTAGATATGAAATACCTCAAGTCTCAACAAGAGCATTAATAGCAGACACTGTTAATAATTTATGTGCTAAGTATTCTGAAGACACAAAAAATAATTATTTTGGAAACTGGTTGATTGGTTTAAATGCGCATGAATTTAAAGAACAAGACGATATTTTTTCTTATATGAAAGATAAAGAAAAAGCAAAATCAAAAATAAAAAAATTAAAAAAGAAAAATAAAAAGGGCAAGAAATGAAAGATATTTGGACGGCTGATTGTGAAACAGATCCTTTTAAGCGCGGTAGAATACCTGAACCGTTTATATGGGGTCTATACAACGGTGATGAATATTACGAGTTTGAAAAAACAAATGATTTTGTAGATTTTTGTGCTAATCTAAAAAATTCTATAATTTATGCGCATAACGGTGGAAAGTTCGACTGGCACTTTATAAAGCATAAAATACCTGAATACAGTGAGCTTCTTATAATAAATGGCAGGTTATCAAAGTTTAAAATAGGGGAGGCTGAATTTAGGGATTCATACAATATTTTGCCAATGCCATTATCAGCGTGGAAAAAAGACGATTTCGATTATACGATATTAGAAAAAGAGGTAAGATATCTAAAAGAGAATTATAAAAAAACAAAAAAATATCTAAAAAATGATTGTGTGTATTTATTTGAAATAATAAAAGAGTATCACGATAGGTACGGGATGTCGTTGACATTGGCGGGGTCCGCTATGAAAGAATGGCGAAAAATATCTAAACAAAAATCCCCTAAAACAACAAAATCTTTTTATGACAGTTTAAAAAAATATTATTATGGCGGTAGAGTCGAGTGTTTCAAAAAAGGAATAATAGAAAAAGAATTTAAAGTTGTAGATATAAATTCGGCTTATTCTTTTGCGATGGATAAAAACTTGCATCCCTACGGTAACATATTCATAAGATCTGAAAAGCTCCCGGATTCTAAAGAAAAAACAAGTAGGGCTTTTATAACATTAAAATGCGTCTCTGAGGGGGCGTTACCTTTTCGCGATAAATCAGGATTAAATTTTCCTAACGATGGTGTTGAGAGAATTTATGATATTACCGGGTGGGAGTTTCTTGTAGCAACAAAAAATAAAAAATTAAAAAATATAGAAATAATTGAGGTTATAGAATTCGCAGAGAGCATAAGCTTTGATAGCTATATTAACCATTTTTTCGAATTAAAAACAAAAGCAAAAAAAGAAAATGATTACGCTGGGTATATATTTGCTAAGTTTTTCTTAAACGCGCTTTACGGTAAATTCGGGTCAAACCCTGGCAATTATAAAGAGTATATGACAATACCTTATAATTTTGTAGAGGCAGCAAATGAGGACGGGTATGACTACTGCGCTGACTTTGGGGAAAACTCATTGTGTAGTAGACCTCTGCCAGAAGAAAAAGAAAATTATTATAACGTTGCTGTTGCGGCGTCAATAACTGGGTATGTAAGAGCATACTTATATGACTCTATGTTAAAGTGTGAAGATGTTCTTTATTGTGACACCGACGCTATAGCATGCGAAAGAACAGGAGACTTAAAAATAAATCCAACAGATATAGGCGCGTGGGATATAGAGGCCGAGTGTGACTATGGAGCGATAGCCGGAAAAAAAGTATATGCTTTTAAAACTAAAGACGGCAAATGGAAAACAGCGAAAAAAGGAACAAGGTTAAATCACAAAGATATAATAAAAATAGCTAAAGGCGAAACTGTTACGTATAACTATGAAGCGCCAACATTTTCCCTTAAAAGAGAAACAGATTTTATTTCAAGAAATATAAAAATGAATTGAAATAAAAAATAAAATATGTTATAATATATTTTTAATTAAAACAAAAAGGTAAATAGTTATGAATGATGTTAAGAAAAATAAAGATGAGAAAAAAGTAGAAAATAAAATTGATTCTTTAGAAAAGAATGTTGTGGGGTTTGTTCCGGTAGTAAAAAAAGTTTTAACAATACCTTTACTTAAACTGCAACTTGACGTAACAGTTTATGTGAAAATAACGTCACCTATTTTTACGGGTAAAGAAATAGATGCCGGAGAACAGAAAAAAATGGATGCACCCCATATGGTTAATGCTGTTGATCTTGAAACAGGCGAAGACGTGCAACTAATATTAAATACAGTATTGGAAAGCGTGCTATCAGAAGAATACCCTGATAATGGGTATATCGGTAAAGGTTTTTCTATAACAAAACTTAATAAGAAAGCAACAAAAGGGTATCATCCTTTCATGGTTTCAGAATTAGAATTGTAATTTATTGGTGGCAAGGACGCCTGTTTTACATAAAGAGGTTTTATATGTGTAGCGAAGAAATTTTACTTGAGTACATTGTGGTACACAAAGATGTATTAATTGAAAAACTCGAAAAAGCACAAGAAACGCTAAGAAGATATACAAGACATCTTGAGGTGACTAGAGAATATACGGAAAATGAAACAGATATCGCCAAAGATTATGCACGCAAAATAATCGGGGAAAATACGTATCTTAAAATAAAATGCTGTGAAGAATTAATATATACATATAAAGATATGATAAAAACCCTTGAATACGTATGCGAGGTAAAAAACAATGGTCACTGAAGAAAAAAAGGTAAATTCAATTCTAAAAAGGACACAAGAAAAAATAGAAGATATGGAAATAGCGATAATAGGCGAAAAAAGTTTTTATCAGTCAATAATTATATTGCTGATAGGGCTAGAAAATGACGGTGATGTTCAGGACATAATAGACAAAATACTTAGCGGTATAGAGCTTGGGAACGAAAATGATATGCATTATTTTTTGTCGATAATGTCAACGGCGACGTCTCTAGGAAAAGAAGATCACAAAAAAATGCAGGAAATACTTAAAAGATCGCATGAAAAGCTAGAAGCAATGGAAAGAAGTTTAATCTCAGAAAGAAATCTTTATAACTCTCTTGTTATAATGCAAATTGAAAGCAATGCGGGTATAATAAATGAAAAGTTTTAAAGTGGATAAAAATTTAGGGTGTTTTGATAAAGAAATTGATAAAGAACTTGAAGAAATGATAAGAGAGTTTGTGTTAACAGATAAAGAATTAAGAGGGATCGAAGTTAGCTTTCTAGCTAAAAGAGAAAACTTTAGGCATGAAATAGAAACGGAAATAAATAAGGTGGCCAACGGGAGCGATGACGCGCTAGAATATTTGCAAAATAACTATTATGGGTTAAGATATTTAATTGATGAATATGATATTGTTTTGGAGGGCAAAAATGAATAAAGAAAATTGCGAGGAAGATGTAAGAAAAATATTTGAAGACTACGCAATAGAAAAAAGAAAATTAATGAGTATTGAGATTAACATAGCGCGCAAAAAGAAAAAACTTAGAATGGATATGATAGTTTTATTAAATGATATATGCGGCGGGGATGTGGAAGTTTTAGAAAAGTTATTACCAAAATTTGATAATTATATATCTACTTTAAACTTTTTTGAGGCGCAATAAAATGAAAGAAAAGTATTTAATTCAATGTTAAAAAATTTTATAATAGATGAATAAAAAAGGTTATTAAAAATGGCGAAATATAAAGTTGTTAGAGCAAAAATTAATATCAGCGTAGAAAACACTACAGACTGTAAGAACTTAAAAGAATTTAACGATATGTACGAAAGGGCTAAAGAAGTTGCGCATATGGTAAACATAGAAGAAAATAAAAATAGAAGCGGTGCTGTGCACGGTGTTTATACGCATATTGTACTTCACAATAAAGAAATAATATCTGAATCTGCTTATCAGCATGATTGTATAGAACTAATACATAGGCTTAGAGAAATTGATAGCGATTATGCTAGAAAAATTAACGAGGCTTTTTCTCGTGGTGAAACTGGGAGCGAGCAAGCGGATATGCGCAAGTTTGTTGGCAAGCAAGAGTGCTACTACTTAGAAACTGAAGCTTAAGCGTAGGCAATATTATGGTTATATATAGAGTTATGAGAGCACACATTAACCTTGAAATAGAAGAGACCTTAAGATGCACTGATTATAGGGTAGCTATGGATAGAGAAAAAAGAGCACATAACACAAAAGGAATAGTGAATATAGAGGAAGATTTTAAAGACGGTATTGTGATAAGAGGAAAATATACATACGTTCTTATTGGTAAGGGAGAAATAGTGCTAGAAACAAAAAATGAAGAGGCCGCTATAAACTTAGTAGATAAATTAAGGAATGTAGATATAGTATATAAAAAAATATTTGTTGAAAAACTATCTGAATTAAAAAATGCTATTGATGATGAACTTGGTTGTGATGGTTTATATAGAGAGTTTGTAAAAGAAAACAGCCACTGTTATTATATAGATACTCTAAAATAAAATATTGACATTATTATTGATATTAATTATAATAAGTTAAATCAAAACAAAAGAGAGAATAAAATGAAAGAAAATATATACGAATTTAAAATATATAATGAAGGGAGCTACATAGAAGTTACTGCCACCGCTAATAATGAAACTGTGTATAGAGAATTATTAGATGGTAACTTAACAATAAAAGATTTAATAGCTAAAGCTAAAATAAGGTGTTCTGAAATTAAAGAAACAAAAAAGCATAACGAATATGTTAAAAAAAGAAGATGCGCGTAAAATCACAATAAACAAATAGCTATAACTTCTCTTAACCAATAGCGGCCAATGTCGCTATCTGCAGCTACCCCAAATAATCCCCAATAGTTACCGATCATAAAAATGCCCGGATGTCAAGCGGTATCTTTATA
>JGI858J16261_1000060_pt1 | contig 13108 bp, 8 predicted proteins | sample TiedelARG03_113m_FD_16261 | JGI IMG/M metagenome (IMG submission 16261) | reverse complement strand
GAAGCAAGAAGGCTATTGGGAGCCTCCTGAATTATACCAGACATTGGGTAAAGAATGGAGACTTGAATGGTCTAGATGAGGATGATAAATACCAGACATTGGGTAAAGAATGGAGACTTGAATGGTCTAGATGAGGATGATAAATACCAGACTATATTTAAATACTAGACATTTGCTTAAATTGTTGATACACTGAACATATGACAGGACAATCAAAGGATACTGAATATTTTGGTATCATAGGCAGGTCAAACTCTCATGGTGGAGAAGAAACATTTTACCATCATGGGGGCATGATGTATGCGGCGCCCCGAGATGTTACATATTGGATTAGTTGCAGTAGAAAGTGAAATTTTTGGGCTCAAAATTATTGGGCTGAAATTTATAAGGCTTTTAAAGGAGCCATGGAAGGATGATATGTGGTGACAATGTGGGCCTAGTAAAAGGACAGGGTCACAACATATCCCCTGGAAATGGGTCTTTTGGGAATATAATATTTGAGAGACAAATGGGGTAAAGAAGATGGCCAGATATTGTATTTGGTATTTTAATATTATGAAGGTGATTTATTTTGTGGATGTTCCATTGCCAACATACCAGTACAAAGGTTATGAAATGACATGAGGTGACAAAAGAATGTGACAAACAATGCTTGATAAAATGGCTGGGAGACGATACGTGTGAGTTTGCATGAAGTGATAATATGGAGTGCGTGGTAACATACTCAACATACGTGGTGTTCTGGGGAGAAATAGACGTAAGTGGGGGTGAAAAGGGTAACGATAAAGTAAGCTTGTACCCAGAGGCAGGGAGCATGGAGTCTAAAAGTCTGGTTCAGACATAATAGCTGAACAGAAGAATCACAATATTGTGGTACAATTTTGGCTAAAACATAACCCTTGATAATCGCATATGCACGTGATAATGAGTCAGAGTTTATGCCAAAACAGGTTTGATGGATGTCAAAAAGGCGCATCACGCGAGGTGGATTTTCCAATAAGATGGGATAAGGTCACATTAGGACCAATTAATTAAGGGGTCAAAATTAGGCAACCATTAAGCGTTCTTGAGAGCTGTCAGCCAATGAGGGGGATCTTCTCATACAGACAGTTTTCAGGAAAGCCAAAATATAAAGCCATTAACCTGTAAACTAAGGTTAGCACTCTCCTGGTTGCGCCGTGTACTGTTAGGGGGTATTCCTGGCTAAAGTACCCCAGATGAAATGAGAACAATATTTTAAGATATATAATGGCATAAATTATGTCATAAATTCATTGGGCGAAACTATACCAATGATTAGTTGTTAAAGTTTTGGTGGAATTAACCCTAGTCATTTGGGTAACATGCAAATGGTCTAGTGAATATTTGGTAAAGGTCTTGGAGTCCCAACATGCTGGATAGATAGCATGAATCTGAAGTTAATTCAATAAGACCTCGACACCTTGGATGCACTCCCATTGCCTGATAAATCTGGCTTTGGTGTATAGATAAAGGTTCTCAAATCTGCATAGGCTCTGACTGATGTGACTTACAAAGGGTGAGTATAATGTGGGTTGAGTGTGATACAAGTACATGTATGAATGTTGTATGAAGTTTGGGTTATGTGTGTATGTCTGTAAAGCTTTGGTAGGATTTAGGATATAAACTAATGCATGACGACAGTTGACAGGTGACTACAAGAAGTGACTTATACCTGGGGAAAGGATAATACTCTCCCAGAGCAGGTTCCACTCAATGTGCAACTAATGACTTTGATAAAAGTCATTGATGGGTACCTGATTTGGAAGAGGTAAGTTACAGGTACATGGGTTTGGCAATGGAAATCTAAGTTACATACATATTGATTGATCATGAATACCTAGTGCTAAAGCTAAATTCTAGCCTGAATATTACAATAAAGATTGTGCATTGTTTCAGTGTAAAGCAGAAGGGTTAATATAAGAATCAGATGGATGTCTGCAGTTGATGAATAAATTGTCATGTCAAGTACATGTTAATGCAACATATTTGAATCTTGCTTGTGTTTATCTGTGTGGGTGAAATAGAAGAATGTGGTTTAGATAAGGTGCATGGTTCTTGGACAGCAGATTCATAGAAAGTTCCCTTTGAAGGTGGTACCTTCACAGCTAAAGGGGGTGCTCTACCATGAAAGTTACATTGGGGGACATGTCAAATTTTAGTTGATTCCTCACATCAATTCAAGAACCACTTGATTTATTGGGACAACCAGCCTTCATTGTCCGACTGATGGCGAATGGGGAAAGGGATAAATGGGTTTAAATAGCTCATAGTAGGGGTGATAAGAGGTGGGTCATATACCCGGATTNTCCATCATATGCTGCGAATGGTTTGGCATAAGGTCAATGAACCCAGGATCCCAATAGTTGTATTGAATATCCCTTTGTGTGTCTAGAGCCGACACACACTCATTCATTCGCATCACATGGTGTAGTCGCTATGAGTCTGCTGTCATTCGTAAATGAGTAACAAGAGGTTACGGTCGGGGAAAATTTGTATTGATGTTTCATATCGAACTCCTAAAGTTTCTAGGGTACTAGGGGGAAAGGTTAATAGACGGTCATGTATAGTTACGGGTTTTAAGGCTAGAACTTTGGGGAAATCAGAAAGTAAAGTAAATCGGGTTGTTGGCTGCAAGGCAAGAGGTGAAGCCCTTGACAGACTAAACAAAAGGCGTCGGTGTGTCAACCAACTGAGACAGTGGAATATCTCCCCTGAGCACTTGAGGGGTGGTATCAAAACAGAATTTGGAAGTAGGCCAGAATCTGTCCTGACCTGGCGCAGTAGCAGTGTTAACTCAATTGATACTGATACTAGCTCAGAGGAAACATTTTTAGGGCCAATACCACTACGTATTGATCCTGAGATACTTGGTGCAGGGTTTGATGTAGAAGGTGAATACAGGATTGGTGATTTGCCTATTCCTGATTTGCCTGTGACTCCTGTGAATGAGGCAAGAGAATACATAAATAGGATACCAATTGCACCACCTCTGCCATTGATACCTCAGATTAGACCTGCGGTATTTCCTAGAAGGAGATTAGTACCAGAGGTACCTCCAGTGCTTTTAGTACCCCAAGAGTTACCTGAAGTGCTCCCTATAAGGAGAGTTATTAACAATATGGCTGAGTTTACAGCAATGAAACCCAGTACGTTTCATGGGGTGGGTCGCGAAGACGCTAACGAGTTTCTCCGGCTGTTTAATTTGTACTTGGATGTGCATGCTATAGTAAAAGTAGAACCGGTTCCGGTACCCAATCCACCTGCTACAGCTGCTGCTGTGACCAGATTCAAACTTTGTGTCTCTGGAGAATGTGCCCGATGGGTTCAAAGTCTTCCGGATGATTTTCATTGGCCTGAAATTGAGGCTGCGTTCCGAGAAAAATATTGTAACCTGTCTAATAGTTGGACAGAGAATGTTTGTTTAAGGGAGATCAAACAATCAGACACAGATAGTGTTCAAAGATATGTGAACCGCTTGTCTGAACAGGTTCGGTTTATGGGCAAGGATATGGATAATTGTTTGTGGGAGTTGATGAATGGGTTTCGCCCGGAAATAAGGCGTGAAGTACTACTGAGTTCACCTGCCACTGTGGATGATGTAGTTAGGCATGCTAAATTGGCTGAAAGTGTTCTGTCTAACCCTGTGGTTAGGTCCCCTCCATCAATATCAGTAACAAACCCCACCATTGAGTCAGAAGCCCAAGGGTTAAAGAAAGAGGTAGCCTCTATGATTGAAGAAATGAGAAAGGTTACCAAAGAAATGGCCAATGTAAGGGTGAGCTCTAACAATGGTGCTAAGGTAACAGAGTCAATTCAATCTTATCAGAACAACTCTAGGCCAAATAACCAAAATAATGGTAATGGGAACCAGCAAAATGGGTCAGGTTATGGGGGAAGAAATAATTATGGAGGAAATAGATGGGGTGGTAACCAGAACCAGAACAGAGGTGGATACAATAATGGGGGTAGCAGATTTCAAAATTTCAACAGAAGGCCCCAGTTTGATGGTACCTGTTTCAGGTGTTTATTGTACGGACACCGGGCTTCAGAATGTAGAAGAAACTTGCAGTATAATGGGGGAAACAATAGATTGTATGGAAATCCTAGGAATGGGCAGAATCAGAGCCCGAGGTATCCCTATTTCCCACCAAACATGTATGGGCCAAGAGATCAAAGGGGGTCTGGTTATCAGGATGAACAGGGGTATAGATCAATGGGGGGAAATCAAAGGCCTCCTAGTAGGTATCCTGCCATTCAGTATAGGGAGGAGACAGCTGGGGATGGTAGCATGGCTATTGAATCTGTGGCTTCATATGTACAAGGTGATTTAAACGGGGTGTACCAGTACAGCGCCTAGGGGTTAGCTGTTCTGGTTCCCAAACGTTACCCCTAAAGATTGATCATGTTAACCCTAGTAATGGTAAGAGTAATTCTGGGACTTGTAGTGTTAAAAATGAACCCTCCATTGATAACACTGGAATTCAGGTTACAAGGGTTAATGAGGAAAGAAGGGTGAATAATATACATGGGCATGAAGTGGCTTCTTTAGGTACTCAGGTAACTGAAATTGAGATTTCAGAGAATATTTATTTTCCAGAGCCAAGACAATATGGGTTAAATAGATCAGCTGAGACAAATGCAGATGAGCTCTGTAATGGGAGTGACAGACCATTGTATGCCAGTACAGGCACGCAGATAGACTGGAATGCTAACATTGACTTGGGTGAGAAGAGAAAAAGTATTTTGAAAACATGTAATGGGAAGATAACAAAACAAGTACGGTTTGACCCAGAAATACAGGAAATAATAAAGTATGGTAGCATACATGGGATAAAATCAAAAGTTGAAGATGAAAGTACTAACTCCCAAGGGCATATTACTTTCATAGAGTCACCCACTTGCATAGTACAATGTGAGTTGTATGAAAATAATTTATTACCTTTCCAGGTAGATTCTAATGAGTTCACAGCAATTTTGGACTGCGGAGCGGACGTAACGGTAATTAGTTATGAGTTTATGAAAGAATTACAAAAACTTACAAAGGTTGAAGTAATGCAGAAGAATATCCCAGGCATTAAGGCTGTTGGGGAGTTTGTGATACAAGCATATGGTACGTGTGTGGTTCCTATGGTTATGCAGGGGATGCCCTTTAGCATTACTGCTAAGGTGTTGAAAAGGTTGAAGCCTAAAATGATTCTAGGAAATGACTTTATAACTAAATACAAAGGGGTTATTGATATTTCTAAGAGGAATGTCCAATGGACTGTCAAAAATGTCCCAGTTAGAGCTGTGCAAAGCATCCAGGTTGAGCCTTTACAAGAAGTGTCTATACCTGTTCAAATTGAGGGGGATTTGCCTGTGAACTTAGTAGGAGAGCTTACATCTGGATATGGGGAGGAGGATCCTGTAATGGGAGCCAGGGTAGTAGGCAAGGTACATGAAGGGGGGATGACTGCTTATAGGTTATGCAATATGTCTGAACAGCCAGTACTAATACAAGAAGGGGAGTGCGTGGCTAGGTTCCGTAGTTTGAGATCAGGGGATATAGAGTCCAAGGTGGAACCTGATACAAAGGAGCAGGGTGTAAATCATTTGAGTGATCTTAAACCAGAAAATCGGTTGGAAAAACATACTGAGTGGTTTATGTTAGACTCTTTGAGAATGATTCTTATAGCTCAAAGGCAGGCTCACTCTGTGCAGCTTATACAGTCACAATTGAAGCCAATTACAGATGAGGATATTAATTTGGGGGGGTCATATTTAACACCTGATCAAAAACAACAGGTGATTGACTTAGTGAAGGAAAATAGAGATGTGTTTGCTATGGACCTATCTGAAATAGGGTGTGCTAGAGGGCCCCCCTGTAGGATACACCTGAAGGAAGGGGCTGGTCCAGTGAGGTGCGCCCCTTATAAAACTAGTCCCATTGTACAAGATAAAATAGATGCGGAATTGAAAGTTATGTTAGACAACGGTATCATATCGTATTCCGACTCGGAGTACGCCTCGCCTATTGTAGCCGTTACTAAGCCCGATGGCTCCCTTCGCATTTGTATTGATTATCGAAAACTGAACGAGGTATCGCTGTTTGACGCGTATCCGTTACCTCCAATAAACCATGCGATTGATATTCTTGGTACAGCTCGTCCTAAGTACTTGAGTATCTTGGATATGGCGAGTGGATATTGGCAGATCCCTATTGACCCCAGGGACAGACACAAGACCGCGTTTCGAACGCTGAATAATTTATATGAGTTCAATACGGTCCCTTTCGGTTTAAACTCCGCGGGCAGTAAATTTGTACGATACGTAAACGCGGTGCTTACGGGCATCCTGAACAAAAGTGCGTTTGCCTATGTTGATGATATCTTGGTTGCTAGCCCAAACTTTGATCAACATCTCCAAGATTTGACTGAGGTATTTGACAGGTTCCGGTTTGTCAACCTAAGGTTAAAGCTAAAGAAGTGTCATTTTGCGCGAAGAGAGGTCAAATATCTAGGTCATATAGTGTCAGCAGAGGGTATACAGGTGGATCCTAGTAAAATTGCACCTGTGGCCAGTTACCCGCCACCTACGGACACTAAGGGGGTGCGACGGTTTCTGGGGCTTGCCGGGTTTTATAGAAGGCATGTAAAAGGGTTCTCCGAAAGAGCTGCTCCTTTGAGTAACCTTTTGAAGTTAGAGAGTAAATTCAAGTGGGATGATGACTGTAAGAAAGCTATGAACGATCTCAAACATGCTCTTACTCACGCACCCATCTTGGGGTACCCTAATTATAGCGAACCCTACATTTTGACTACTGATGCGTCAGGCTTAGCTTTGGGTGGTATATTGTCTCAGGTAGGGGAAAATGGGGTAGAGAGAATAATTGCTTTCCATGGCAAATTATTCAACCGCGCAGAAAAAGCGTACGGAGTCAGCGAAAAAGAAGCCTTGGCCATCTTTGATTCCTTAAAGCATTTCAGACATTATGTCCAACATGCACATGTGACCATAAAAACAGATCACCAACCTTTGAAGGGTTTGTTTCAGAATGAAATTCAAAGTAAAGGGAGGATAGCCAAATGGTTAGCCGCCATGAGTCAATATGACTATAGCATTGAATATGTGCCAGGGAACAAAATGGGTCATGCAGATGCTTTATCCAGGCGTGATTATCCCGATAAACAAAATGAACATGAAAGAAACCCTGTGGTCTCCCCTTTCTTTGAGATGGATGAGGAAAATATGGCAAAGGAAAGTTATTTTCCCCCACTAAATGTGGCTGTCCAGACTGATTCAGTATACAATCAGTCTGTAAGTCAGAGCACACAGGTAGAATCTGGGGATAGAGGTCAAAATTCTGGTGGACAAACCCCGCCAGTAGATGTGGCCACCCAGACTGACCCTGTAGGTGACCAGTTGATGAGTCAGGGCACCCAAGTTGACCCTGAAAGTGAAGGTCGAAGAAGGGGTAGTATGGAAATAGATGGTCAAGAATTTGAAGACATATTTTTCTTGGGGGGAGAACCTATTGTCAGCAGTCAGGGAGATGTTAATTTGGTCAGTGGCATCCCTGTGGCAATGTATGGAAATCATCTGGCTGTAGAAGAAATATATAAGATCACCACTAGGTCCCAAATTGAGGCTGAGAGTAAGAAAGACGAGCAGTCCCAGAAAGATAGGCTGCTTAATCAATGTCCCCAGGTTAATCTAGAGCCAAGGTTGAACCCTTCCCCAGAAGATTCGGGGGACTTGACTCTTGATCAACTAACTTTGCCTGAGCTGATTCAACAGCAAAGGGCTGATATTGAAACAAAACAAATGATAGAATACTTGGAGCAAGGAAATTTGCCGTCTGGTAGAGAATTGCAAAAGACAATTATCATTCAAAGTTCAGCTTATTCTGTGCATGAAGGTATACTCTATCATCATACTTATCCTAGAAATAGGAGTGGTCCCCAAAAAGGTCAAGTATTTCAAATAGTAATACCACAAAAATTCAGGAAGGCCATACTGTATGATACCCATGATTCTGTAATGGCAGGTCATAGGGGTGTATTGGCTACCTTGTTGAAAATTAGGGAGAGATTTTATTGGAGGTCAATGGAAAGTGATGTGGCCACCTGGATAAGGTGTTGCCCTAGGTGCAATCAAAGGGGAAAAAGAAGTGACCACAAAAGAGCCCCTTTGCAACCTCTAGAACCTGAAATGGCCCTATTCAGCTGGCAAATTGATGTGGCTGGGCCTTTAGCTCGAACACCTTCTGGGCACAGATATATATTGACATGCATTGACACTTATACCAAGTTTGTGGAATATATTCCCATGAGGGATATTTCTGCTGTAAGTGTGTCACGTGCTCTGTTTGACCAGGTGTTTTGTAGGTATGGAGTTTGCAAACACCTCCAGAGTGATCAGGGTTCTAATTTCCTGGCCTCTATAACTAGGTCATTGTGCCATGTGTTGGGCACCCAGATGCAGTTCTCTTCTGCCTTTCATCCAATTTCCCAGGGATCGGTGGAACGGGACCACGGCGTTTTGACCGACCATCTCTCAAAATATATTGTCACAAGTGGTGTGGGTGATGACTGGGATGAATTTTTAGCCCCTGCAGCTTTTGTACATAATAACACTATACATGCCACCACAAAAGTTATTCCTAACTTATTGGTGTTTGGCAGAATCCTGAAAATGCCGTCAGAAATGAATTTACCTGTGCCAGACGCGTTGCCCAAAAATTTAGAGTTTCAGATTGGTCATTTAATACAGAAAATAAATGAATGCCAAATTGAGGCAGACAAAAATTTGTTGGAGGCTCGTACCAAAATGAAAATCAGATATGACAAAAAGGCCAACCAGATTGAGTTCAGGGTTGGAGAATTGGTATGGCTTTATGTACCCAATATTCCTGTACAAATGACCAGGAAGCTCAGGTCATCCTGGGTCGGACCATTTAGAATTTTAAACAGGGCAGGAAACCTCAACTATGAGATTAGGTCTGAGAAGACCAATAAGAAATTAAGGTTTCCTGTGCATGTGAATCGGATTAGGCCATATTATGTGTCTAGTCTGCGGCCCCCAGATGATCCAGAATTAAGAGATTTGTATATAAGAGAGCCTGACCTACATTTAACTGATCAGGATTTGCCTGAGGAAAATTACTGGAATGGGGTGTTGCATGATGGTAAATATAGTACAAGTGAAGTGGGAGAGAAAGAAGTGGATGAAAGTGTAATGGCTGAGAATGAGAAAGAAAGAGTGAAACAGGTACCTGTGACCACTAAAAATGGGGGTCAAAAGGTAGTTTTGATACCCCCAACACTCACTGCACAACCAGGAGGTCTCACTGTAAATGGAGGGTTAATGCCCACTGGTATGTCTCCCAGGGTTTTTGACCCTGGTAAGGAGGTGAAGCTAAAGGAAAGTTTGATCCAGGCAGAGAGAAGAGAAAAATTGCAAGCTTTGATTCCCCCACCTGAGTATAAATCAATGGTGGGTGGTCCGGAAAGCAAGAGTAGAAGTACTTTTCTTGAGCACAGCAAGCCAGATATAGTGGCGCTGGGGTCCCCAAGTGTACCTGAAGGAAATCAGTCACCTGAACTTCTTGATAGCCCAGGTGAAAATGAAGAAGTAGTTATGGAAGGTAGTAATGTCCCTATTGAACCTATCATATTACCATCTATACCTGGGGATATGATACCTGAAAACAGGCCTTTCAAAACTATTACTTGTGGGAAAAGTGATAAGTCGGGTACCAGGTTTGGGATAATTTATGAGGATCAGGCTGATCCCAAGACTCCCACCTGGATACCAGAAAATTTACTGACTGAGGAAGAGAAGCAGTTTATCTCTGATAACCCAGTCAGGACTTTGAGGCCTAGAACTCCTAGGATTACTTATATTGTAGGGTAGATTGTTGTATAATGGAGAAACAAAATGTATTTGAAGTTAATTTTGTCCCTTAGGGGATATTGTTTATTGTTTTATGATTTCAGTATAACCAGATCAGGATCAGTTGCTGTGCCTGCCCACAAAGTACCTGAGTTGGAAGGAAAGTTATTATAAAGGTTAGAAGTAAAATAAATATTAAAGGGGCTTCCTACAAAGGAGGTGCCTTTCTCTGCAGAGAAGGAAAATGGCAATAATGTGGAGTTTGATCATTGCTATGGCAATATGGGGGTTAACAGGTGGGTTGCCTTCAGAAAGTGATAGTCAAGATATGGTAACCAGAGAAGAATCTGGGGTTGTATTCACCGCATTTTCTAGGGTTAATAATGCAAACTCCAATTGGCTGCATGTATACAAGATACCTATGTTACCTGTTGTAACTATGCCTCCAATGATTGATTTATGTGATCAATTTCAGATAATAATACAAAGGTGGAATAATTTAGATTATGAAAACGGCACATACATGCGGTCTGGGGGAAGCCCAGCGCAGGTGACAGGGGATAATTATTTGGGTGCCCAGTGTACCCAGTATCAGGAGATAGTCCCTCATGTTTGGGGGCAACTAGAGTCCCTTGTGGGGGATATCACTAGAAATGTGGAAGCCACCAATATATTACTTAGAAAGTCAGAGTTGATATCTGATTTTGGCCTATCAGATATGAGAAATGTTACCAAAAGGCGTCGTAAAAAAGCAATTGCCGGGTTTGTATCTCGAATTACAAAGTTTTTGTTTGGAATCGCGAGGGACAAGGACTTACAACGATTTAAAACTTGTCTCAAGGTTATTGATGCCAGGGTGGATACAAATGAAGACCAGATTGAAATGTTATCTGAAACCTTACAATCATTCAGTAAAAATGTAGATCTTGAATTTGGTCAGCTGGTCAATTCCATGAATGTGTTGTCTAGAGGGTACGACCATATGTCAGACCAGATGGACCGCATGTATTATGGGTTGACCAGGAGACTGGTAAAACTGGAGAAAGCCTACCTCATCCATGGAAGAATAATAAGTCAGATTTTTAGATTCCTGTTTCAAAGATTATCTTTGTATCAATCCTATCAGAATATAGTGAATGAGAGGTTAGGTGCTGTTGGCATGCTTGTAAATGATAATCTATTATCACCCTTATTGGTTTCACCGGAAAGGGTTAAAGAATTATTTTCCCAGGTTGATACAACTTTGAGACATCAGTATCCAAGATTTAAAATTGCGGTTAAAGATTATGGATTTGTCTTCCGTACCCCAGGTATTGCTTATACCTGGGATAATCGAAACATATATATACAAATCAGGATTCCATTGAGTTCTTATCAATCTGAGTATTTGATATATAAGCCAACAGTGTTGAGTTTGCCTTTGACTGCGAATCATACTCACAGCTTGACAAGGCTGAGAAATTTGCCGGAACTGTTCGCTGTGAGTTTGACAAAGGACTTTTATTTTGAATTAACTAAGTATCAGTTGGAGAAGTGCATGGGGTCATTTGAGAGGTATTGTCTACAATCATTTCCAGTAATCAGTAATGATATACCCTCCTGTATTTCAGGAGTTTATTGGAGACAGTATGAAGTTATTAAAGAATACTGTGAGGTTGATGTCATTCAAACTCAACAGCCTAGTCAAATATTGGAACCTATATCCAATCACAGGTATTTATCTGTGACTTTGCCAGAGGATACGTGGTATTTAACCTGTGGTAATTTGGGTCCGCGACATATAAAGCCTGTAACGTTCGGGACCTTTGTTCTAAAATGTAATTGTGGCCTGAGAACCCAAAAGTTCTATTTGCCACCAAGCATTGACAATTGTCATACTAAGTCCCAGTCTGAACTAGAGGTTATGGGGGTCAGCAACTTATTATATGTGGTCAAATGGCTTGATCGAGCTCAAATTAAGGAATTAAGTGAGGAACAGTTGATTATCACTGATATGGGAAAGTTTGATATAAAGTTCCCAAATGTTAGTCATCAAGATTATGGACCAGATTTTGTGCCAGCTAGCCACGATTTAGTAATTGATTTAGATAATGTGATTGAGAAGGTGAAACAATCTAAGAAATTGCACCACGAGGCTTTATCTGAAGTCATGACCCAGATAGAGGAATCTCGTGATCATTTCAAGATTGGGAAAGTTGGTATATTGGTCATATCTGGAATAATAGGGGTTATTTTGGTAGGATTGGTAGTAATATTCAGAAAGGTAAATCTAGCTAAGAAGGCTCTGATGGTCTTTGGTGCTGGAAATATAACTCCAATCGAGGCCAATCCATTTACTGGCAGTCGACAATTTTGTATACAACTACCTGAAGAGTTATTCTATATTTTGGTACTGCTGTGTTGTATCACTGGCAGCTATTTAATTGTACGGAAATTTCGTCAGTTTTATATGTATGTAATAGAAATGCTGATGAAAATTGAGTATTTCCAAAGTGCTGAGAGCCAAATGTTACTGGAGATCATTTTAGAGCTCACTAATGGGTCCAAGACAGTATATCTTGAATTGACCCGGGTGAGATTAAATCCAGGAAATTTAGGACTGTACAGTCCTTCCATGAATATGGTGGTAAGGTCAAGTTGGTTGGGATTTAGTCCTAGGCTTCATGTGAATTGGCTTGATACAGTGCTGAAACAGCATCCAGAAGGGAAAATAATCAGATTACCTGATTCGGTCCCAATATCCATATTGACCAGAGGGTTGATTAGGCGAATGGTCAATGACCCTGATACTGTGTATAGTATCCTAGCTGGAATGGCAAGTAAATATATTTATGTGCCTATTACTAGTATGGATTTGCAGGATGGCCAGTACCATACGAGTGTATATGATTTTACTGTGGTGCCCCACCAAGGGTGAGGTAATATGCATAATACACAGACATCTAGATGATTCAAATGACATGAAATAAGGCAGGGTTATAAAGGGGTTAACAAGGTCAAGTATAATGTTACTAATCAAGCATGTTGCATGGAAAATATTATGCATCCAATAAAATCCTGATGTAAGATTTAAAGCAAACTAGCTATAATAAAGTTCCATCTATTTACAAAATAGGGGGAGGGGGTGAAAAGCCTCCTGCCTGCATGACAATGGTATACTAGGCAGGTTGACAGCTAGCTGCCAAACAAAGCCACCTGAGGGAAAAAAAAAGGG
>JGI858J16261_1000059_pt1 | contig 13201 bp, 7 predicted proteins | sample TiedelARG03_113m_FD_16261 | JGI IMG/M metagenome (IMG submission 16261) | reverse complement strand
TCCAGGGCGTTTCTTTGCAGCTCCTTGACTCGCAACATCGGTAAGCATGCTCATGTAGCTATCAACTACCGCTGTTCTTAGCGCGTCCTCATTTTCTGGTGCAAACAACTCGGGGTCTTGTAATCCTAAACCACCCTCCATAATAAAATCATCTGAAGCTAATGATAATAATGTTTTACGACCGCCCTTACCAATCATATTGGATAATTTTTGACGTATCATATTTGATCTAGCGCCATCTAGAACGGCACCGGCATTATATAGAGTGTTACTCATTTTTAATATTTCGTCCGCAGTACTAAAGTCTTTTGTAAAAGGCTTTGGCATTTGACTATAAGACTTATAAGTTTCTTTTGCCGGATCCCAAAACTGTAATCCACCACCTTCGCCTACATTGAACGACGCTTCATTCGTATATAATTTAGAGGATTCATTTAAAACATTTAGCTCATTTCCCTCAGAAATCATTCCGTTATCAAATTCCTTTAAATAAAGAGCTTTGTCATCTTTATAAGACTTAACGCCTGTAGCTAAATTTTGAAAAGCTAAAGATATACCGTTCATTCTATCTCGTGTATCTAAGTATTCTTGCGAAGAAGGATCCTCAATACGAGCTATTTTACTAGCCAATGAAGCATATTCATTTCTGTTATTAACCAAAAAATCTGTAACTGCCTTTTGTTGATTAGCAGTAAGAGCTGATATATCTACATTAGTGTCTAGGGCGTCTATATATTTAGCTACCCTATTATTTATAATGCTTTTTTGCTTCTTTTCATACTCCATGCTAGCTTTTGCTGCCGCGAGTGCACCGCCAAATCCTCCTAAAAATGATTCAACTTTGGTCGGGCGCCTTTCGCGCATAGCTAACTGGCTGTTAGCTTCTCTGTCACCTGCTATTAATGCGGCTTGCATACCTTTTGCCATAATTATATTTTAAAATGTTTTATGAGAATATGCTCATTGCTCCATCTGAGCTCTCTCCAGATAGCAAATCACCAAATCCAGTGCCTTTTCCAAGTGCTCCGGTTCCGAATCCGCCAAGTATACCGCCCGCGGCACCCCCGATACCTCCCATGAGCTGAGCCTCTCCTGCATCAAATGCAGCTTTCTTTTCTGCTAGCTTGCCTTGAGCCATGCCAAACATAGTTTCTGTTTTTTCTTTTTCTGCGTCACGCGATATTAATTCACCTTTTGCTTCATACATCTGTAAATTGCCGGCCTGTTGAGCGGCCGCTGCTTGATTAGCTCTTTCTTGTTGTCCAATATTTGCAGATGCCCTTTGTAAGTTTTGGGCTTGTGCTCCAGCCATAGCTTGCGCTAATGCAGCAATTCCTGAGCCTCCCGCAGCGCCTTGAAGCGTACCCATTGTGTTAGCTAACCCCTGTTGCTCCTGCTGAGCTTGAAATTCAGCGGCACGTTGATCAACGGTAAGGTCTTCCATAGTATTTTGCATATTAGCATATACATTGGATGTATCTAAGTCTTCGTATTGTTGTTTACGGCTGTCGTATTCTCTTTGTGCTTTGGCTAATTCAGATTTTCTTTTTCCGCGCCCAATAAGCCCACCGGCAATTTGAACGCCAGCCCCTAACAGTGATCCTATCATAATTATTAGTTTATATTTTATTATTACATATTATTTGCTACTCTCAAATATCTCTGTTCCAACAGAAAATATTTCAGCATATTCGGTAGATCCATTTCTAAATTGCAGCTTAGCAAAGTAGCCAAGTAAAGATCCCGTATTTTGGGTATTGTCTTTTGTAAACAATATAAAGCTTGCCGCCGTTGGGCGAGGTTGATCAGAGGGGATTTCACAAGTTATTGAGTTAGTTCCTTGATTAATGTCAACAATTTTGCCTATCTTATTTATAACATCACCTGAATAAACATTTACCGAATCTGTAAAGTAAGCTATATCTCCTATTTGTACTGAAACATTTATGGGATTTGGAAAAGTAAGTGTTATTGAATCCATATTTTATTTTATTATGGGACGTTAGTAAATGAAAGATCCACTTCATAATAAGCGCCGTTGTGGAATGCAGCATCATTTGTTGTAAAATTAATAAAAAATGTATACGACGTATTTGCATTTAATCTATAGGGAGGCGCTTGTACAAATGTTTTAACAACAGGCCCCATGGCGCAACCCTGATTACCCCCAGCCGCCTGGGCTCTTGCAACCTGGACGCTATCTAACTCAAATTCTATTTTTTCAAAATTAGGAGACTCTAGTTCACCTATACCCTCAAAGTCTAGACCCATATCAACAGCCGATCCCCCCACCGTTATAGTAGCAGTTGCTGTTCCGCTTTGAGTATCGGCGCAGGTACCCCCACAATTAGAAGAATTTTCAATATCATATCTTATTTTTGAGTTATTATTGGTTATTGTCCAAGGGGTAGAATTACAAGGATTATTAACCGTTGTAACCCAACTTAATCCCGTTACGGGCAATGCAATAGTTTGGAAAGTTTCTGTTTGCCCATACCCAGTTCCAACTCCGTTTGTAGCATAAGCTCTAACGTAATAAGTAGTGGTTTCTGTTAATCCCGTAAGATTTGAAACAAAATTCGCTGTACCGGAACCGTCATTTGTGCTGCCCTCTATTGTCGCGAAACTAGACGAGGTAGACCATTGCACCCCTTTACTTACAATAGAACTTCCGTTATCAGAAATATTTTCACCTCCGCTTGTTGCCACATCCCACGATATTCCTGAAACAGCAACAGTAGATATAGTTGGGGTTGCTGAAGATTGGAAGCTTTCTACTTGACCGTAAGCTATACCAACTTCATTTTGGGCATAAGCTCTAACATAATAAGTGTTGCCAGAGGCAAGGCCAGTTATAATTGAACTAAAGCTTGCTGTGCCGCTACCTTCGTTGTTGGCGCCTAATATAGTGTTAAAATCTGCAAACTCAGACCATTGAATTCCTTTAGAGGATATTGAGCCTCCTCCGTCTGTAATGCTTTCGCCACCACTAGTAGCTGTTGACCCACTAATATTTGATACAGAAGTTGTAACAATGGTTGGTAGTACTATTGTCGCTATATGATTATCTAAATTAAGTGTATGCGTAATCGGGGTGGCTCCTGAGGAATATACTTCTATAGTGCCTGACACTGTAAAAACGTCATTAGATGAGTTTAATGCCGAGGTTAAATTGTTTAATACATAATTATATGCAGGAGATGCTGGATCTGGTATTGCCGGTGTAAATGAATTTGCCGTAACCGGGGCAAGCTCCACAATCTCAGTGCCAGATGATGTTGCCTCAAAGCTAAAGTTTAAAGTAGGGAAAGATCCAGGCACGTAATCTATATTAGCATTTAAATTAAGAGTATCGGGTATTCCTGATATTGATAAATTTGAGTCTGTACTTGTAGCTGTTACTTCTATGAATACAGGCTCTTGTTGTACAATATCAATAACGACAGTACTTCCAACATTAGCAATTGTTGAATTTATTTGGCCGCTTATTATTAATTCATACGGGGGATTACCTGCGTCGTAGCTAGGTATTGTTATTCCTGGTATTGTAGCTGTACCACTTGATCCCATAACCTGATTAGTAGCTAGTACTGTTTCATTGCCTAAATCATCAAATAAACTTACGCTATAAATAGCATTAGGATCTCCAATTAAATTTAGGTCTCTTACTTCGCCACTGGAGTTCACTACAAAAGAGTAACCGCTTGCGCCATTAAAATTGAAGGCGTTTATTAATTGAGTTGTTACAACGACTGGGATTGCATCGGCAACTATAGTTATCAAATCATTTGATACATTTTCAGCTGGGTATGTATATTCAACTGAAAAAGTAATAGATGTTAATTCGCCATTTGGTCCACCATAAGTTTTTGACGATGTTATATTGTACGCTGTTGAATCCCCCACCGCTAAAGACGCGATCGGCTCTGTAAAGAAATAGTGATTTGAATTTGCGGTTATTGTTTCAGCATAAACAACTTCAGTAGATCCAAATTCTCCGGACCCAGAATAAGGGCCAATCTGAGAAAGTGGTGTAGCATTAGTCGTTTTAATATCTACTGTGCCCTGGATTATAAATCCTAATAGATCAGCAAAGCCCTGTATACATAGCGGGAACTCAATATCATTATTCGGCATTATCGTGCCGTTAGCAAAGCCAAAATCAAATCTTACGTTTGGACCAGCTTGATTAAATGAATAATTAGTAATACCTGCCGGTACTGGTGTTGTTAAAGCAAAATTATTAGCATCCAATTCATAGCCAGAATCCGGGGTAAGCGTTAGGCTGTACACCCCTAAATTACCAAGGTCATTATCAACAGGCTCGATAAAATTAATTTCGGAAACTGAATAATTTTCAAATTGTGTGCTCATATATTAATTATTATTATACCCCTAGTAATTACTCTGGGCAGCATTCTGTGTATTCAAACGTTATAGTCGCGTCTGTACCACCACCCGGTGCCCAATTAACATCCGCGATGGCGCAGGGGTTCACTAAATTATTAGGGTCATTTGGATCAGTTTCATAATTTCTAATCTCAAATGTTCCAGCATTGCCATTGCCATTATTTTGCGTATTTTGCATAAATACTGTATTTGTACCGCCTAATAAAATAGAGGGATCAAAACGATATGTTACCATGCCGGCTAAGGGACAAGTAAAGTCTCCAACGCCTATTTGTACACTCGGATTAGTAGTTCCAATAAACACTGAACCAATTTGAGCGTTTTGGTTTAAATCAAGGGCGCCTATATATGTTCCATTTAAAAATACATCAAAATTATCATCTCTTGAAGCGTTACTATTACATACTTGCAACACAAATGTTTTATCTGGACAACTTGGAGGTGCGTTCGCGTCTAAAACTACAGTCACTTCGTCAAAAGCGCCGTCAGGGTCAGTAACTCTTAGTGTATATGTTGCACCACCAACGGGAACCGTGCCTGTTATACTGGCCACCCCTGTAAAACCTTCACCTGTTGTTGTTAATGTTAACTCAGAAGGCAAATCATCTGAAGACCAAATTAAATCTGTAGCAGGGTCATGATCTGGATCCGTTGCTGTTATATTTGCCCAGCTATATGGGTCACCCTCTACGAAAGGCCCTGTTGGCAATAAACTTTCGTCTATATTTGGCGGCTCCACTACTTCATCAATTTCTACTGTAACCAAAGCGGGTTCACTATATCTAGTACCATTAAATGCTCTATACGTAAAACTTCCAGCTGAACCGTTGTAGTTCGGGACATTAGGTGTAAAAGTAATCTGATTATTTACTATGCTGCTCAGCGTGCCGTTGGTAACATTATTACTTACTATTTCAAACGTTAAAGCAAATCCTTGCGGATCAGTCCCTGTTAATATTAAGGAACCACACGAAGTGCAATCCTCTTGTACTTTATATAATTTAATATCTGCAGTAGGTGCTTCAACATACACTGCACAATTAGGATCACCAAATACTCTAACATTAAATGCGGAAATTGGCGGCCCTATTATTGTGGTAGCCCTGCCAATACCCTGTACAGGAAATTCTTGAGTGTCTACATTATTATCTGTATTAGTATTAAAATATGTAGCATCACCTTTTATATATTGAAACCATTTATTTTCTTTATCTAAAAATTGCTTTACATAACCTTCTTGTAAATCAGTTTTAATATATTTAGTATACCAACCTTCTGACCTTAACGTTTCAGATGTTAGGTTTTGCAATTGTAATGCTTCTACTTCTGCTAAGCTTAAGCCTTCATATGTTCCATCTCCATAAACATATTCTCTGGATTTTGTACCAGAATAATTTAATGTTTTAAATTTTTTAACGCTATTGGGTGCTTCGTTGAATAGCATTGTAACAGCACTATCATATTGTATGCCATAAAAATTATTTTTAATAGCCCCATCAACTCTGTGCTCCCACATTATACCATTGTTAAAAGTATAATATATATCATTAAGACTTATACCGCCTTCTTGACTAAATGTTTTTCTGCTTTCCCAGCCGTTTGTAGATTCTTTAAAACTAATTACCGTAGACGTTGGGTTTATTAATGTGGTTTCTTCGTTTACAATAACCCCGTTTTCGAGCTTATTAGTCCATTCAGAAGATAATAAATTTAAAGCAAGGTTATATTCATTCTTATCGTCATCAAAGGATCCCCATGTAATAGTAGATTTTTTTAGATTATCGGCGAAAAAATCATTCATGCCGTACCTAGAAATTTCTTCCAGCCCATCCGCTGATAATCTAAGGACTACNCCTCTGTTTTTGTCTGTAAAATATGCTCTATATCCATACGAAGCAAAACTTTCAGGGTGCTGGCTTATGCCAAACTCGCCCACAAATGGCACAGCTTGCCCCAGAACAGCGTTATTAGATGTTACATTAGCATTACCATCTGCGTTAAATAAAGCGTCCTTATTCGCGAGTACACGCAAACACTTATCTTCACATAAAGTTACTAAATTTGTATCTCTAGTATGCAGTTTTTGTATTGATCCATATATAGGATTTAAATCTTTTGTTATGGACTCTGCTTGTATAAATTGATTAAGATTATTAACTCCCGATGTAGAGTTGAATATTTGTGAAAATATTAGACCTGTTCTCCTGCGCTCTTCGCTATATGGCTCTTTTAAAACCGCTGATACTACAGGGCCATTATCTATGGTAGTTGCGTTAAAATCATCTCTAATTCTATCAGACTCTACGCCGTTACCAAAAGAATANCAATTGTGCCAGTCTAATGTATGAGCATCGCCGTATTCTGATATAGGATAAGTCCCTGAGGCAGCATAGTATAACTCTAGCTCCGCAGATTCTTTTGGCTCTGTTTCAAATATACCGGGGTTATTACTGGTAAATGAGGTATCGTCAGTTATTACACTTAAAAATTGCACTTGAGGCGACCCTGAATTTCCAGGAGGTCTCCTTGAATTAACCGGTGCGGGAAAAGACCAGCCAGATGGCCCTTGAAATAAGCCCGTTCCATTAGCTGGATCTAAAGGAACTATGGTTAAATTCCATCTTTTACGTTTATTTGATCCCTCATTAAACGAGTCTTTTGACTTGTTATCCTCGTAATTTCTTTGCCTGTCTTGTATTTCAAAATCTGTAATTTTATATATTACTTGATCTGGATCTTCTCTAAACCTAAATAAACCACCGCGAGTAGTTAAGGTGTCAACCACTTTCCTATATTCTGGATATTGACTTCGGCCAACATCAAAACTTGACTTAGGGTTTGCCCATATACCTGTAAAAGCAACGGTTATTTCATTGCCTCCAATTGTAAATCCGCCGCCTCTGCCTCCTAATTCGGCTTTACCGTAATCTACAAACCAACCGGCGCCTCCCCAGGTATCTAAAATGTAGTCCCGGTCCATGTTGCTATTGTCTCCCTGCCATCCCATAGGTACAGCTTGAGCAACCGCGTATTGGTTGGCATTCGCATTTCCTAATACATATTCCTCAAGAATTGCGTCTTTAAATAATTTAACAAAAAATCTCCCCTCAAATTCAGCTTTATTTTCAAATTCTTTTAAACCAAATTGTGTATTTATACCTACTATAAGTTGATTGTTGTCATCAAACATCCATTCGACATCATCTCCAAATCTTCCTTTTATGTTAATAACATATTGATCAGCTGCATCTGTTGGCTCTTCTATACTGGATATTTCGTATTGTTCGGTCCTGTTCTGAGCATCAAAGAACCTGACTAATCTAGTTTGTGATACAGATGCAGGATCAAGAATAGCCTTGGCAGAACTCTCATCAAGCCCATCTTCGCTGATTCTAAAAGATTGAAAATCAACTTGAGGTGAATAGTTGTTGTCTAAGTTATCAGTATCGCTAACTTGCCCTAAAATAGATGTAGTTTCTTTTAAAAATAATGGGGCTTCGTTTTCAATGGCTATTACCTTGTATTTTGCTGGAAAAGAAACAAATTCATCAGTGTCATGCTGCTTCTTAAGCTCCAAAAATGTTTGCTCGTCAACTTTGTTCCGTTCTGCAGAGGGAAAACTAATCCAAACATTTCCATCTTCCGCATCATACCACCTATCCATTGCTAAGTTATAGTATTCGTTGGAGGTTTCTTTTATGTAATATCTAAAAGCAGAAAACGCAACAGGAGAATCACCCGTCGCTTGAACAGTTATTTGATTATAATCTATAGCTTCTGGCTTTTGCAATGTTGTTGCTGCAGATTCAGAAGTAAATACGGGCGTTTGTCTGCCATAGCTGTCTTCAAAAACAACCCCTACTTGGTATGTTCTTTGTGACTTTATAGAATTATAAGGAATTCTAGACACAGGCTCTCCTGTATCGCTAAATTTATGTCCCGTACAATTACCACTTTCATCATATATGCAATCCCAATCTGGATTGTGGGCTATAGCTATATTTAGAGATGGAAATACCGGGTTATTTGAATTGTTTACTAAATTGAAATTTTGCAAATAATTTCCATAAATTATTCTATTGGCAGTTACTTCTTGGCTTTTAGCCTTTCTAGGCACATTATCGTAAGCTCTAAGTAATTGATTAGACGGGACAACAGAAGATATGATTTCAGATTGAATGTTAAATTCATTTGCGTTCCAAATATCGCTATCTCTTTTAAACGTTTCTACAACATAAACGGTTTGATTATTAGTTTCTTTATATAATAAATCAACCTCAACAACATCAATTGGTGTGGCAGCATTAACAAATCCGCTTATAACGCATTGTTTCATTTGATTCACCATTCCTAGATTATAACCTTTTTTTGTTTCGTAATCAAAATTACCAGGTAAAAAAGCTATTTCAGAAAACGGAGAAAATGTAGAATAATAATTATCGCTGTATTTGTATCTATAAGCAAAGCGAGGAAATTTAAATTCAAAGAAAGGATCTTCGGTTAAAGAGACATCCCATGTAAGAGCTGCTGGTGGCACATTACTTGGGACCGCTAATACAGATATTGTTGCGGATGTCTGGGTGGGGCCTGCGGGAACAGAAATGACTTCTGCTCTTATGCTATATTGAACAGGCGTTGTTGAGCCTGGTAACTCCGCCGAGGCATCAAGAGTTAATACATCCCCAACCGCATAAAATGGGTAGGGGCTTGATAACCAAGTTAAATTAAACTGAGTTCCAATAGGCGCAGGTATTTGGCAAGTTGAGTCCTGACAATTATTTGGCGCGCCGGGATCTGCAATTACAAAATTTTGCTGCGTTGTAGTAGAAACAATAGCCGGCTCACCATTGGCGTCTACAGCTCTTGTTTCGGATAAACTTAATGTTAATTTATTTGGTGGGCTTTGCTTAATAACAGTTATATCCGATTCAACAAAGTTTCTTGCTAAAGAGCTATCTGCTCCATAAAAAATACTATGAGTTAAAAAATCAGATCCTGCGTTTGCTTTTTTAAAGCTTTCTATGTTTATTGTTTTTGGCTCAGATTGATTATCTGTCCAAAATAATAATCCTTCAACAATATTTACACCGGTAATTAAATACTCCTCGCTAAAATTTAGTATGTTTTCTCTGTCTACAAGGACGGGTGCTACTAATTGAGTCGTTTGATCATATTCCGCAATAGCGCTCGTGCCTTGGCTTGCTATAAACCAATATATTTTTTCGGTAACATCATTTCTAATTTCGCCTATTTTAATAGGATTAATTAAAGCATTAATATAGCCCGTTGTCCAGTCCGTATATATATTTGTGCTGGGGTTTAATGATCTATAGAATTTTGAAGCATTGCCATCTAAATTTTGCAAAGCTCCTACGTTACCAGTGTCAGAAGTAGATATTTCTAAGTTTAGAGCGTCTCTATACTCGCCATTCGGTACTAAGCGCTCGTCAAGGTCTTTATTCATTTTGCCTTTAACGAACGTGCGAATCAATTCTGGCATATATTAGTGTTTTATAATTTTGGATTTATTACGCATAACTTGTGTAATCTCCTCTATTTTAATATTTGATAGTCTTAGTTTAGAGTTTCTTTTTGAAACAGCAGCCTCTCTTTTAAATCTTGCTACTAAATATTCGGGTGTATTAGCACGAGTGGCTAAAATAGCATGGGCTATGTATTTATACAATGCTTCTTCCGCAAACTTATGGACAGTCATATCCCCATCTGAAGCTAAGCCGTCTGAAATATATTTTAATGTAACAATCTTACCTACAAAACTAGAATCAAAATTTATTATATTTGCTATTGGATCTATATAAAAAACGCCGTTTGTTTGAGCTTGCTCAGGTGATATACCGTAGCGTCTTCCAAAATAATTGTTTGCAAGGACATCTACGTTATTTATATTGTCTAAATTTTCCTGTCTGTTCCTGCCTGTAGATTGAAATGTTCTTTTGGTATTTGAATTTTCAGCTAATAAATTTTCTCTGTTTTGTTCATCAAACGCGTATTGATATTTGTCGTCTTGTAGAATTGGCAAAGGGTTTGATGTTTTTATAGCAGGATATACGACTCTTTCAATACCCCTGGAATCCATCCAAGTTATCTTAACATAATTAACGTAATCTTTGGGTAATATGAAATTAAGCGTTGGGCCTATTTCAATTTCCTGCGATTTAACAGAAGGCAAAGTATCATAGTTAAGCTCCTGTATGCCTCTCATAGAATGAAATTGTACATCACTCCTTTTAATTTTACTTATTATTTTGTCTTCGCCAACATACGCAATAATAAAATTATTGATAATATCATCGATGCTAATAAACTGGTAATTGCCGTAATGCTCATCCCAGGTGTTCCATTGTCCATCTGGGCCTAAGTAATATTGTTCGTCATTTAAAGTTTGCAAACCCATATGTTATGATTTTTCTTGTTGAATTTGTTCTTGCTCCTCTGAATTAAACACCTGATAAATACTTAAGTCTTTAATCAATATTCCAGCAAGCTCTAATATTTTAAATACCAACTCCGTTTCTTCGGAGGGGTCTAACTCAAAGTCTACAGAATAGGTGGCATCGTATAACGCCTCTCCGTATATTATTTGATATTTCCACTCAACTTTGGCTGGTTTCTTAATATAAGTAGCTTTTACGCTATCTATTATTAAATTATCACCATATACCACAACGCCTTTATCGTCTGCAGTGTATATTGGTCTAACATTACGAGGCTTTGTTAATGGGGAAGCGTTTAAATATAAAATTTCATTATTATTAACTCTTCCTGCTTCAACTGGCTGATTAATTGTTTGTCTATATATTGTAGGCTCGGCTGGCGGATAATTAGCTATTTGTGTAGGTGATGGGTACAGATCTTTTGTTGTAGTGTTTGTGTATATGATTGTACCTAATCGATACATATCGCTAGGTAAGTTAAAATGATCCGTATCATATACTAATGCTGCTGACGTTTCAAATGCAGCAATTTTTTTATTTAAAGTATCAAGCATATCGGAATACTCGGTATCATTACCATGTAGCCTCCCGAATTGATTAATATCGTAAAAGTATTGTTCAAACAAATCCATTTGGGCTTGATTTGCGAACAAATTAAATTCCTGAGGCGTAACATACCCTCGTTGTTCTTTATTGAGTATTCCTAATACTCTTTGGTAAACAGTATCTATACTTACGCTCATATTCTTTTATTATTATTTATAGTGATTAGGCCACTTTTAAAGCGACCTAACCGCTATAAAAGGTAACTTAACTAAGTTTTTTCATGATGGCTTTATAAACCTCCATGCCTTCATCAGTTTTGAAGTATGCAGCTAATGCTGAATACGGGTGTTCATCAAATGGCACAGTCATAAGTTTTCTATCTGTTTGCCCATAAGAGAACGTTCTTTGATCCTGCGATATTTTTAACAACCCTTGCTCTACAGCTTTAACTCCAACATTTCTTAATTGAACGTTATCATCTTCTGCTAATTGTATAAACAATTGTGGTTTTCTTTTGGCAAAGATCATTAGATCTCTTTTAATCTCACTTGAAGAAAGTTCGCTAACTTTACTGCCAAATTCAACTCTAAGTATAGCCTCAGCTTCGTCAACGTTTAGCTCTTTAGCCAAGTTTAGCGACGCTAGCTCTAGCTCAATCCAATCTAATTCATTTTCTGAAATACCAACTGGGTCAAATTCATAATACACTAGGTCTTTTAATGGGTGGTACAAAGAAAGTAATTTTTGCAAAGCCACTCGCTCTTTTGGCACTACTAATTTTCCATCTCTTAAAACTATTCTACCAAGAGTAGATGTGCCTTTTTGTTCGTCAACGAACGGCGATGGTTGGTTTGTAGCATATCGTAATTCTCTATTATAACCTAATTCTTTATCAAAATATAATAAAGGTTTACGTTGAGAATGTTTTGTTGGTAAAGAATAAACCAAAGGAGTTTTCCTACCTTTTAAAACATATGTTCTATCTTTAAATTCAAAAGTTGGCACTTTTGGTTTTTCTACTTTAGGTTGCTTTTTTACAACTGGTTGAGGTGCAACCTCAATTGTTTCTTCTGCTATAGCTTTTTTAGCCATGATATAATAAAATAAAAATGTTAATAAAAGTAATAACTACCCCCGTCAGTTCAACGAGGGTAATTACTACATTAATGATACTACGGCGTAGCTGCAGTATTTTTCAATAGTACGAAGTTATTGGCAGCTTGAACACACAGACATCTTTCAGATAAGAAATGTACATTCATTGCATCTTCGTCAGAAGTATAGTTACCTCCAACTGAGCCAGTAATCCAAGACTTCATTTTACGGTCATCAGCTTCAGAAGCTCTGTAGCGGATGTGCAAGAATGGACGAGAAATATTCTGTCCTAATTGCTGATCGTAAACAGTTGAAGTACCTGCTGGTACAATAACACCTTCTATATCCCCAACTAGGCCACGAGTTGTAGCGTCGTTTAGATATTTCCAGTCTGTTTTATAGAAATCATAAGAACCTCTGCGGAATCCAGAGAAGCCAAGGTTTAATGCCATGTCTTCACTGTTTTCAAATACACCATAAGATGTACCGCCAGTTCCATAAGAATTTTGAGCAGCTAGCATATTATCGATACCCAATGAGGTAGAACGATCTAAGAAAAGCATGTTTTCTTCAATAGCTCCTTGCTTATCAAGCTCTCCAAGGATAGCGTCAAAATCACCAAGACCAAGATCAGCCCCTTGTCCAAAATCAGCATCAGTATAGACTAGACCTCTTGCTTCAAGAGCAGAGAAAAG